>WLWE01001651.1_pt1 | contig 15874 bp, 30 predicted proteins | sample 6718301 | NCBI WGS metagenome assembly WLWE01 (sample SAMN12718691, study PRJNA515312) | sponge metagenome | isolation source: marine sponge | host: Mycale hentscheli | place: New Zealand: South Island, Marlborough, Capsize Point | collected 2003-05-01 | reverse complement strand
ATAGGTTCAAGTAAGTATACTGCCGTACAAGATAAATTAATTAAGTTAGGAAGAGAAGTAGATAACCCACAAGATTTTTCAGGAATACTACAAAGTTTTAACAAGTCAGTTGGTGATTATAATAAATATGGTAAACAAATTGAACTTCCTAAACCTTTAAGATTTAGAAAAGATAAAAAATCTGATTCAGGATATTTTCCTGCTTATAAAAGTCAAACAAGTTATGCTATACAAGCAGGAGAAAACTATACAGAAGATGTTGTTTATTTTGCTAGAGCAGTTCCTAATGTTCAAGGGGGTAGATTTAAACAAATAGATGGTGCTCATTTTGTAGATAATGAAATAGGTTTTATAAGATATGATGACTTACCTAATCCTAAATTAGGTTCAAGACATTTAAGAGTATCTGAAGCACAGACAGACGTACACTCACCACAGTTTAGTTCTGATCGATCTACTAGAGAAAATTATTTTTCAAGTAAAAAAAATCCATTTAATACAGATGGTGCAGTTAAGATATTAAAAAAACAAAGAGATGAGTTGCTAGAAAAAAGAGCTCCTTATGAAGAACTTGGTAGAGGGATAGCAGGTTTAACTAGATCACAAAGACAAGAACTAGCAAGAGTTAATTATGAGATAGGTCAATTAGAAAAATCTGGAATGTCTAAACTATTACAAGGATCACAAATAGAAGAAACAACAGCAGCTCCATTATCTAAGTCTTGGCCAGATTATGTGGCAAAGAGTATGTTACGAACTATGGCAGAAAGAAATATTAATGCTTTGTCTATTGTACCTTCTTCTATGAACAAAGGAATTAAGATGCCTGGCGGAACAAGTAAACTTGGAGATGAGATTAACTACGGTTTAATGGATGGTAAAGCAGTAATTAGAGATGCTAACGGAAGATTAAAAAAAACAAGTCAGTTAGCTACAATGGTTGCACCCTTAAAAAAATTAGCTAATCAATATGGAGCTAAGTTTGAAATAGCACCTATGCCTAAAAGTAATCCAGATAAACCTTTTAAGTTAATAAAAGAAGTTACCATGAAGGGTAGTGATGATGTAGTAAGATTAGGTAGAAAACATTACAATAAAAAAATAGGGGATCAATATATATTTGAAGACCATATAGGTGCTGCTAGAACATTAGATGAAGCAGAAGATTTATTAAAGATAAGAGAGAAAGATAACTTTGGAGAAAGTGGAAGTATTAGATATGTTATTAAAGAAATAGGTGCAGAGAATCCAGATCTATATGAGATGGTTCCTACATTTATAGCATCAGATGATGTCTTGAAGAAGTTTCTATTGCCAATGAAAGCTTATATGAACGTAGGTGGGTTTGTAGATAAGACTAATATATTTAAAGGATTATTATAATGGCAGGTATAGAAGATGTATTAGTAGAAATCTTTAGAGGAGAAAATGTATCATTAAACCCTTTTAGAAAAACTGCAGACACAGTTGGTAGATTTGTGACAGATAATCTTGAGTATGCAAAAGCTGCTGGAGATAAATTTCCTGCTATAATTAAGTCAGCAAAAATTCCAAAAGAAACTTTTGAAAGATCAATGGAAGCATTTGATCAATCCGGTCAAGTAAGCACAAATCGTACAAGTAGTAGTAATTTAGGTTTACTCGATAAAGCTGACAAGGGGAGATTAAAAATTGATATATTAAAAACATTAGGGCTAAATATTAAAAACCTAACTCCTTTAGCGATGAAGGGATTAAATGCGATGGCTAGTTTACCTGCTGCAACAATAGGAATGGTGCTACAAACAACACCTGCAAATGCAGATGAAGCAAATATGCAATTAGAAGATTTTGCAAAATTAAACGAAAAAAACAGTAATCCAGATGATATAAGTAAGACCAATATATTTAAGGGGCCATTATAGATTTTATATACAAAATGCTTTACACTGTACGGATAATTCTATAGGAGGAATATTATGAGTCTAAAAAAGAAATTAAAAAAAGCCGCTAAAGTTGCTGGAGCAGCTTACATAGCTAGCAAAATGATGAGTCCAAAATCTAGTGGATTTTTATCTTCAGAAGCTGCAGGTGGCGCAAGATTACCAAAAGGTGATCGTATGGCAAGAGCAAGAAAACTTATGACATCAAACATGTCTTACAAAGGTGTTAAAACACCAATAAGAAAACCAGACACAAGTATTATGGGTAAAATAGGTGCTGCTACAAGTAAATTTGCTAAAAGTGCAGGAGATGCTACTAAAAAAGTTATAAAACAAAATGTTAATTTAGGTCGTGGTCCAAATATTAAAAAAACTGATTCAATAGCTAGTAAAGTATTAAGCGGAAATGTTCTTGGATTAGGAGATATGGACGGAGCTAAAGCTGGCGGAATGATGTACGCAACTAAAGGTACATACGTTAAAGCATCTTGTAAATTAGGAAAGAATAAAAAAACATTAATTACTTAATAATTTAATGGCTATTGAAACTGATAACCCAATCAACGAAGAAGTTGATGTTGAGCAAGAAGCAGTTGTTGAGTTACCACCAGAAGATGGTGAAGAGATAACTGAAGAAGCTGAACAGGATTTCTATGCAAATATTGCAGAGACGATTGATGACAAAGCATTATCACAACTTGCATCAGATTTAATTTCTGAATATCAAAGTGATAAAGAATCTAGAAAAGAATGGGAAGACACCTATAGAAATGGTTTAGATCTTTTAGGATTTAAATATAAGTCAACTACTCAACCATTCAAAGGAGCAAGCAATGTTACTCACCCTCTATTGTCAGAAGCGGTTACTCAGTTTCAAGCTCAAGCTTATAAAGAATTACTTCCAAGCGATGGTCCAGTAAAAACTAAAATTGTTGGAGTACAAAACGAAACAGTAGAAGCACAAGCTGAAAGAGTAAAAGATTTTATGAATTTCCAGATTATGGAAAAAATGGAAGAATATACTCCAGAGTTTGATCAATTATTATTTTATCTACCATTAGCAGGATCTGCATTTAAAAAAATATATTACGATGCTTTGATGGAAAGAGCAGTATCTAAGTTTATTCCTGCAGAAGATTTAGTTGTACCTTATTTTGCAACAGATTTAAAAGATGCTCCTAGAATTACACACGTATTAAAACAATCAGAAAATGATTTATTAAAAAAAATGGCTACAGGATTTTACAAAGAAGTAGATCTAATGAAGCCAGAGAAAAAAGAAAACAAAATTCAAGATAAATATAATGAACTAGAAGGTGTTAAACCTGTAGAAACAAATGATTATATCTACAGTGTTTTAGAAATGCATGTTGATTTAGATTTATCAGATTATATTGCAGAGAATGAAGAAGACAAAATTAATATTAAAATTCCTTACATTGTAACCATAGAAGAATCTACAAGAAAGATTTTATCTATCTATAGAAATTATGCAGAAGAAGATGCTAAATTTACAAGAAAAGAATATTTTTCACACTACAAATTTTTACCAGGACTAGGTTTTTATGGTTTTGGATTAATTCACATGATCGGTGGCCTGTCACGAACAGCAACTACTGCACTAAGACAATTACTAGACGCTGGAACATTATCTAATTTACCTGCTGGATTTAAATCTAGAGGAATGAGAATTAGAGATGATGACCAACCAATTCAGCCTGGAGAGTTTAGAGATGTAGACGCACCTGGCGGAAATATTAGAGATCAGTTTCAATTACTACCTTTTAAAGAACCAAGCACAACTTTATTTAACCTCCTAGGTTTTTGTGTAGATGCAGGAAGAAGATTTGCATCGATTGCTGATCAACAAGTAGGTGATGGCAATCAAGCGGCGGCAGTTGGTACTACAATTGCACTTCTAGAAAGAGGTTCTAGAGTAATGTCAGCTATTCATAAGCGTTGTTATTATGCAATGAAGCAAGAATTTAAACTTTTAGGTAAAGTTATATCGGAATACCTACCTCCTGAGTATCCATACGCAGTCTACGGGGCTGAGAGAGTCATTAAAGTACAAGATTTTGACGACCGAGTAGATATTTTACCTGTTGCAGACCCAAATATTTTCTCAATGTCGCAAAGAGTGACGTTAGCACAGACACAATTGCAAATTGCACAGTCAAATCCACAAATTCACAACTTACATGAGGCTTACAGACGTGTTTATGAAGCTTTAGGCACTAAAGAAATACCTCAAATACTAAAACCAGACCCAAAACCGTTTCCAAAAGACCCTGCAATAGAAAATATGGAAGCATTACAGTCATTACCAATGACAGCTTTCCCAGAACAAGACCATGATGCACATATTGCAGCGCATTCTGCATTTATGAGAACTAGAATGGTGCAAATTAACCCTATGGTCTATGCAAACTTACAAGGACATATCTCTCAACACGTTTCTATGAAAGCTTCTGCTGAAGTTATGTCTATGATGCAACAAGATCCACAAATGATGGAGTTGATGCAACAAAATCAACAACAATTTAGAGCAATGTTTGATTCAGAGGTTGCAAAAAGAGTTGCACAGATAACTGCAGAGCTTGCACAGAATGAAACTATGATGGATAACCAAAAACAAGATCCTGTTGTTATGTTAAAACAAAGAGAATTAGATTTAAGAGCTATGGACTTACAAAGACGTGCTGAAGAGGGTAATATGAAGATAGAAAACCAAGAGGGTCAGTTTGATGAAAGATTAGACTTTGATAGATTAAAATTAGAAACAAATGATGAGCAATCTGATAAGAGATTAGATCTTGCTCGAGAAAAAATGGAGAAACAAAATGAAAAAAAAGCACGGACTGGAAAATAGTTATAAAAAATTAAGAATGGGTGGAATGTTCTACTCTAAAGGTGGCGGAGCAGATATGTCTCCTAAACAAAAAGCAATTGCAGCAAAAGCACCTCCTCCAGAAGTATTAGATGGAAAAGATTTTGCAGTTCTTAGAGAAGAAAAAGTAAAATCAGGTAAAGTAAAAAAAGCATTTATGGGATTAGCTGTAGAAGCATTTAAAAAAGGAAAAGAAAAAGGTGCTAAAGGACCTGAATTAGTATCTCCTTTATTAATGGCAAAAAAACTTTTTAATAAATAATGACTAAAAAAAATAAAGTTTCTGGCAAAAGATCAGGGCCACCACCTAAGCGTGGCCCAAACCCCCAAGGAATAATTATTAAAGGAAATAAAACATATGTGGTTTCAAGCAATTAAATTAGCAGTATCTGCTGGAAGTAAGATTTATGCTAACAAGCAAAGAACTAAAATGGCTATGTCAGACGCACAGCTTATGCATGCTACAAAAATGGCCGAAGGCCAGGAAGCTTACCAAGGAAAACTTTTAGAGGCACGTCAGTCGGACTGGAAAGACGAGGCAGTTTTGATAATTCTCAGTTTGCCCGTTTTGGTGCTCGCTTGGGCAGTGGTATCGGATGACCCGACAGCGATGGACAAGGTAAAATTGTTCTTCGAGATGTTTTCACAACTCCCGAGCTGGTTTACAAATCTTTGGATTCTTGTCGTGGCGAGTATTTACGGCATAAAGGGAACACAAATATTCAGGGGAGGTAAAAAATGAAACACATAGTTTTATTTATTTATCATTGGTCTAGTAAAATAAATGTTTGGTCATGGCAAAAACTATGGGGAAACAGAGAAAGTATGGGATATAAAAAATGAATCTAGAAAGAGATTTACAAAAACTTAAAAAAGAAAAACAGATGAAAGAATCTGCTATTGCTCAACTTAGAAAAAGAAGTAAGGATTCTATAGCTAGACCTAGAGCAGAAAAAAACATTTTATCTACTAATCCAGAAATGCAAAAAATATAATCTATTTACTTTTGTTATAATTAATATATAAACCTTTTATGATTAAAGGCGATAGTACAGAATACGAAATCCTTCAAGAAGCTTGTGATACCTTAGAAAATGATGATTTATTTACTGCAGAAATAGGTGTTAGAGAAGGAAAAGGTTCTAAAATTATTCTTGATAGTTTTAAATACAAAAAACATTGGCATATTGGAATAGATCCTTATGGTAATTTAGATTATCAACACTATGATAATACTGGCTCATATACTTGTGATTACACAAACGATATGAAATTACAATTATTAAAAGATTTAGACTACTCAAATTTTACTTTGTTTCCTTTTGGCGATGATGAATTTATGAATAGGTTTTCTGATGGTGTGCCTATTTACAGAGATAGAAAAAAGAAAATTAAAAACAAATACGATCTTGTTCATTTTGATGGTCCACATAAAACAATTGATGTTATTAAGGAAGTAATCTTTTTTGGAGAAAGATCGCATGCAGGAACAGTGTTTGTATTTGATGATTATCCTAAATTTAACATGGATGCTGTATTAAAAATTATTGTAAATGAATATGGTTTTATGCTATTAAAACAAGGTAAAAATAAAATTTCACTTAAAAGAAATTAATGATTATAGATTATCCATTAATAAGAAGAGTAGCTGAAAAGAGAATAGAGTCTCTAAAAGACACCTTGGTGTACTCCGTTGACAATTTAGAGCAATTACATTATATTAGAGGACAAATCAAAGGCCTAGAGTCTTTGCTTCAGGATCTTAAAGACCTGCAAGAAAAACAGGAGCTACTAAATGACAAAGAACTTCGAGACTTCGAAGGAAGTACCTAAGAAAAAAGAAGCATTACTTGATGCTTACAAATCAAAAGATGAAATCAAAAATACTCAGTTAGATGCTAAAGCTGTTGAAGGTAATAAAGACCTTTTAGAGCGATTACCAACACCAACTGGTTATAGACTTTTAGTTTTACCATACGCTGGTCCTAAAAAAACTAAGGGTGGACTTTATCTTGCTGACACAACTCAAGAAACAATACAGATGACTACCGTATGTGCATATGTATTGAAAATGGGAGATCTTTGCTACAAAGACAAACAAAAATTTCCAGAAGGCCCTTGGTGTAAAAAAGGTGACTGGATTATTTTTGGACGTTATGCTGGATCTAGATTTAAAATAGAAGGCGGAGAAGTTCGTATTTTAAACGATGACGAAATAATCGCTAAGATTAATAATCCGGAAGATATTTTGCACGCATACTAACACATACGCAATTAAACAGGAGCTACTATGGAAGAAAACGAAAATATAAAAAATCCAGAAGTCGAATTAGACACTGACGGAGTAAAAGAACAAACACTTCAAGTTGAAGAACAACAAGTTGAAGTTTCAGAAACTGATTTACCAAAACAAGAAGTTGATTTAGGTTATACAGAACCTAAACCTGAAGGCATTGAAGGTATTAAAGTTGAAACAGCAAAAGAAGAACCTAAACCAGAAATAAAAGAAGATAGTCTTTCTGATGTCTCTGAAAAAGTTAAAAGAAGAATAGATAAATTAACTTTTAAAATTAGAGAATCTGAACGAAGAGAAAAAGCTGCTTTAGACTATGCAAAAGGTTTAAAAAATCAACTTGACGATACTAAAACTAGATTTTCAAAAACTAGTAAAAGTTATATAGAACAATTTTCTGCTAGAGTCGTAGCTGAACAAGAAGATGCTAAAAAAGCTTTAAGAGATGCTATTGCAGATCAAGATGCTGATAAAATAGCTGATGCAAATTCTAGAATAGCTACTTTAGCGGTAGAAGCAGAAAAAGTTAAGATGACACAAGCTGAAGAAGACGCTAAAGAAGAAAAAGCTAAAACTGAAGCTAAAATAGAACAACCAATACAACAAGCACCTCAAACAAATGTTGCTCAACCTTCTAGTAAAGCCAAAGGATGGGCTGAAAAGAATGAATGGTTCGGTAGCGATAAAATCATGACAAGTGCAGCGTTTCAAGCCCATAACGATCTTGTAGAGCAGGGGTTTGACGCAGAGAGTGATGAGTATTATAATGAAATTGATAAAGTTATGAAGGATAATTTTCCTCATAGATTTAGTCAACCACAGGAGCAAAAGAAACCCGTCCAAACTGTTGCTTCTGCACAAAGAAACCAAACCGGGCGCCGATCAGTGAAACTCACCAAGTCACAAATAGTTATCGCTAAAAAACTAGGGGTGCCACTAGAGGAATACGCAAAATACGTGAAGGAGAATGCAAATGGATAATATCAAAAGAACCTCACGCCAGTCAGAGACTAGGCAAGAAGAAAAAAAACCTAGCGCTTGGACTCCACCATCGAGTTTAGACGCACCACCCGCACCACAGGGCTATGCCCATCGTTGGATACGAACGAGCGTGGCTGGGTTTGAGGATACAGCTAATGTAACCAAAAAACTTAGAGAAGGTTGGGAATTTGTAAGAGCAGAAGAAATTAAAAATTCTCCTGACATACACAAATATCCAATTTTAAATCAGGGACAGTATCAAGGGTGTATAGGAATCGGTGGCCTTGTGTTGGCAAGGATACCTGAAGAGATATTAAAAAGCCGTGCCGAGTACTTCGATAGAATTACTCAAGATCAAATTCAAGCGGTGGATAATGATCTAATGAAGGAACAACGACCAGAGATGCCAATCAATATTGATAGGCAATCTAGAGTTACCTTTGGTGGTAGTCGAAAAAAATAGTTTTTTTGCATTACCTACCGAGTTAGCTTGGAGTTAAACTAAACTAAACATAACGGAGAAAACAACTATGGCAAATCAACTAGAAAAGTTCGGTCTAAGACCGCACAGAAAACTAGACGGTACACCATTAGTAGGTGCTCAGAACAGATATACTATTAAGCCAAATTATGGCACTGCGATATTCCAAGGCGACTTGGTTGTTCCTGTTTCTACAGGAAATATCGAAAGACATACTGGTAATACTAGTTACGCTGTTGTGGGTGTTTTTAACGGAGTTTTTTATAACGATCCAACTACTCAAAAGCCAACGTACAAAAATTACTACCCTGGTGGAATCACACCAACTCAAGGCGATATTACTGCCTTTGTTGTTGACGATCCAGACGCAGTATTTTTAATGGACGCTGATGCGGCTTTTACAAGAGCGGATCTGTTTAAAAATTACTCTGCATCTACTGCAGGCGGTGTTACACAAACAGGAATATCAAGCGTACAATTAGACGTAAGTGCTTCAGGCACTGCTGCTACTTTTGCGGTACAAGCAATAGACATTTCACAGGATCCAGATAATTCTGATACTGGAAGTGCTAATGCTAATATTCTTGTTAGAATCAACAACCACTTCTACAGAAGTGGAACAGGTATAGCGTAATAAAGGAGAATAACTATGGCAATATCACGAGCACAGCTAGTTAAAGAACTAGAGCCAGGTTTGAATGCTTTATTCGGCCTGGAATATAACAGATATGAAAATCAACATGCGGAGATTTTCCCGTCTGAAACATCTGACAGAGCTTTTGAAGAAGAAGTAATGTTAAGCGGTTTCGCTTCAGCACCAGTTAAACAAGAAGGTGCGGGAGTAGTGTTTGATCAAGCAGGTGAAACTTTCACAGCAAGATACTCACACGAAACAGTCGCTTTAGCATTCTCTATTACTGAGGAAGCAATCGAAGACAACCTGTACGACAGATTAGCTGCAAGATACACAAGAGCTCTTGCAAGATCTATGTCGAACACTAAGCAAGTTAAAGCAGCGTCTGTGTTAAACAATGCACAGAAGACATCTGGATTTAACGGTGGAGATGGCGTTTCATTAATTAACGCAAGTCACCCGTTAGCAACAGGTGGTACGTTCTCAAACGTATTAGCAACTGCTGCCGACCTTAACGAAACTTCACTTGAGCAATCGTTAATCGATATTTCATCTTTTGTAGATGAAAGAGGATTAAAAATTGCTTCTCAAGGTAGAAAAATGGTAATTCCAAAAGAATTACAATTTACTGCTGAGAGAATCATGAAGTCTCCTCAAAGAGTCGGAACTGCTGATAACGATATCAACGCAATCGCTAACATGGGAATGGTTCCAGAAGGTTATGTAGTTAATAACTTCTTAACTGATACGGATGCTTTCTTCTTGTTAACTGATGCACCTAACGGTTTTAAACACTTCATTAGAAGTCCAATTAAAACTGCTATGGAAGGTGATTTCGATACAGGAAACGTTAGATTTAAAGCTAGAGAAAGATATTCTTTTGGATGGTCTGATCCAAGAGCAGTATTTGGTAATGGAAAATTACCTACTAGTTAATAGTCAAACTATTTAACCGTAAAAGGTTACTTAAAAGGGGCGGTGTTCACATCGCCCCTTTTTTTATGTATAATACAAACACTAGATAATATAATTTTGTAGACTGACTAGTCAGACGGTATAGAGACTACAAAATTTAAACGCTATACAGGAGAAAATATTATGGCAACAACTACTTTTTCGGGACCGATAAAAGCGGGAACGATTTCAAATACTACAGGTACAACTGTTGGTAAAGACATGAAAAACACAGGACAAGTTGTAATGGCACAAACACACGCTATTGACTTATCTGGAGGTGCACTTGCAGCAGTTGCAACAGATGTTATCATTCCAGCAAATTCACAATTAATAGATATTGTTTTTGACAGCATTACAGCATCATCAGGCGCTACTAATATTAGTATTGGTCAAGTTGGTGGATTAGCTACAGCATATGTTAATGTTTTTGCTATTGGAACAACTGTGGGACTTAAACGTCCAACTACTCAAGCTGGTGGAGCACTAGCATGGGAAGATGTTGGACCAAGTGATGTAAGACTTAATGTTACTAACTCAGCAGCTACAAGTGCTGGTGAGTGTAGATTTACTATTTTATATCAACAAAATATTAATTTAAGTTAATAATAAACTAGTGGCTCCTTCGGGAGCCATGAGTTAAAGGAGAAAATTATGTCAGGTGGAGGAAGTTTTACATCAGATCAGTCGGTAGCACATGCTACAGGTACAGTACAAATGGTTCCTACAACTAAAAGAGCTAGAGTTACTTCTATTCAAGGAAAAGGCGCTGGAAGTTCTTCTATTATTTTAAGAACAGGTGGAGCAACAGGCACTGTTATTGCTACATATTTATTTGGAACTGAAGGATTATCTGAATACGTACCAGGTTCTGGAATTTTATTTGTAGAAGGTGTCCATGCAACTATTGCAGGAACTGCTGGAGTAACTATTACATTTACGTAAGATGGATTATTACGCTGATTTAGGATTAGAGATAGAATCTTTTGCTAAAGGAGGCATGCCTTCTCGTAATAAAAAAAATTATCGTAGTACTAAATCAGGTGCAGGAATGACTAGGGCCGGTGTTAAGGCTTATAGAAAACTTAATCCTGGATCTAAATTAAAAACAGCTGTAACAGGAAAAGTTAAAAAAGGAAGTAAGGCTTCTAAAAGAAGAAGTTCTTATTGTGCAAGAAGCGCAGGTCAGATGAAAATGCATAATGTAAATTGCAGTAAAACTCCTGATAAACGAATATGCGCAGCACGAAGACGCTGGAAGTGTTAGAAAAAACTTACTGGTTATTCATAGACATAATAATCTATGCTATATTATATTTAATTTTTATTTTAGTTGTATTAGGAGTATTTTTAAAAACCATGATTGATCGTATTTTTTATTCTTTTTTTGGATATTTAGATAATGTGTGGAATTTTTTTACTGCCCCTAGATGCAAATGTAAAAAAAACAAAGGAGATAAACATGATTGATAAAATCAAAGAAGCTGCTAAACATTATTGGACAGACCACAAAACAGAAGTTGCTGTTGTTGCAATATTAGTAGCAATAATTATTTTTAAATAGTTTTTTATGGAGTGTGCTAAGATGGATTACAGATTTACAGCATTGCTTATAATTATGTTAGTTCTCTTAGCTCTCTTCGGAGGCCCTAATGTCCAATAAACCATTAAACATATCAGAATCAGCTGCTGTACAGATGCCAATGAAGACCGTAGCCTCTCTAATAATTCTAGTCGGAATGGGCGTACTCGGATATACGGAACTGACTGCGAGATTGGTATCGTTAGAGACATCACGTGAGTTGTTTGAAAATGATTTGTTAAAGAAAAGTGAACAGGTTCCTACCGATCAGGAGCAACATTTTTTAATTGAGGATTTGTATAAAACTGTAGAGAAGATGGAAGAGACTCAAGAGATGAACATGACTAACAAAGTCAACATAGAATTTTTAAGAGAACAATTAGATAAAGCATTAGAAGATATTGAAGGATTAAAAGATAAGGTACGAGAAAATGGAAAAGCTTACTAAATGATAGGTTTATTTTTTATAGGTATGGTGGTTTCAATTATTACATTATTTATATTAATATATGTGAGAAAATATGACTGAGTTAATTGTAGCCTTGCTTATGATTGTACATGGAGAAATTAAAGAAGCCCGTATACAAACGACAATGTCTGAATGTCTTAAAGGTAAGCGTACCGCTAAACGTCAGCTAAAACCTGAAGGACATGTTAGATATCAATGCATAAAATCTATGGCAGAACTTGAGGAAAATATTGATGGATCTTTGTCGATAAAAAAGTTAATTCTAAACTAGGAGTAAACATGAATTTAAGTCGTAACTTCACTCTCTTGGAGCTTATCAAATCAGATACAGCTGTTAGAAAGGGTATTAATAATAATCCTAACGCAGGACAAATAGAAAAATTAAAAGATCTTTGTGAAAATATACTACAACCGGTACGTGACCACTTTGGCAGAGTAAAGGTGACTAGCGGGTTCCGTAGTCCAGAGTTATGTGTAGCCATAGGATCGAGTTTGACCAGTCAACATTCAAAAGCAGAAGCGGTTGATTTTGAATGTGTAGGAGTTGATAATGCTGAAGTAGCTGATTGGGTAAAAAAAAACCTTGAAACAGATCAATTGATTCTCGAGTACTACACGCCCGGAGAACCCAACTCGGGGTGGATACATTGTAGTTGGATACCTGAAAACAGAAGAGCACAATATTTACTTGCCTATAGACAAGAAGGTAAAACTAAGTATAAACCAATATTAGGTAAAGCAAAGGATATATTATAATGACAATAGGAAGATCACAAATATCTAAACAAATAGACGGTAAATTAGGTGACCCAAAAAAGAAAAACAAAGAAAAAAAGAAACTTCAAGTTAAAAAATCCAATAAAAAAAATCCTCTCGCTAGGACATTTACTGTTTAAACCAAAAGTGCTACAATCAAAGAAGTTGTACAACCGAAAAAAGGATAAGTACATAACTTACAAAGTGGCCACTAAAACGGAGGAATAATATGAAAAAATCAAAAGGACCATGTTGGTCAGGATATGAAATGATTGGCATGAAAGACAAAGGCGGAAAAAAAGTACCTAATTGTGTACCTGTTAAAAAAAGAAAACACGGATCTTCTAAAAAAGGAGAAATCGTAACTTCTAAGTCTATGGATTATTACAAAGGTATGATCTAATGTCTTCATTAGCAAAAAAAGTTTTAAAAAATAATCCACAGAAACACAAAAGGTTTGATGAACTTATGAAAGACATGGATCCTACTATGTCAATTGAATCTCAAACTAGTGAAGTTTTAAGAATACTAAGAGAAGAGTCTAAAAGTAATGCTGGTGTTATAGATTATAATACTGGTGGAGAAGTTAAAATAGAAAAAAACTATGATTATTATAAGGATATTATATAATGGCTACTTCTGGAACTACTGCATTTGATTTACAAATTGATGAAGTTATTGATGAAGCATATGAGAGATGTGGTTTAACTACAGCTTCAGGATATGATTTAAAAAGAGCTAGAAGAAATTTAAATATATTATTCTCAGAGTGGGGTAATCGTGGATTACATCTTTGGAAAGTTAAAAATAAATCACAAGAATTAACTGCAGGAACTTTTGAATACACTGCACCAAGTGATTGTAGTGATGTTTTAGAAGCTTACATATCTACATCATCAGGAACTACTGCTGACACACGAGATGTTTCTTTAACTAAAACAGATAGATCTACTTATGCAGCATTACCTAATAAAGGAACTACAGGACAACCTTCTCAATATTATATAGAAAGACATATAACTCCTAAAATTTATTTATACCAAGCACCAGATGCTACAACATACACACATTTAAAATATTATTACATTGGAAGAATAGAAGATGCAGGAGGATATACAAATACTCCAGACGCTCCTTATAGATTCTTACCTTGCATGGTAGCTGGTCTTGCATATTATATTTCTTTTTTAAAAGCTGCAGACAGAACTCAAATGTTAAAAATGGCTTACGAAGATGAAATGAAAAGAGCTTTAGATGAAGACGGTTCTAGAACTTCTTTATATATTTCACCACAAGTTTATTTTGGAGATGGTGTGTAATGTCTACTTACGCAACAGGAAAACAATCTCTTGCAATATCTGATAGATCAGGTATGGCATTTCCATATCAAGAAATGGTTAGAGAATGGACAGGAGCATTAGTTCATATATCTGAATTTGAATCTAAACAACCTCAAATAAGAAGAAGAACAGTTAAAGCAGATGCAATAGCATTACAAAACACTAGGTCTCAAGATTTTACTTTAAAATCTGGAGGTTCTAGATTTACAACAATTGATTTAGTTCTTCCTGGAGAATTTTCTTTTCAATCTTCTGGTATGCAACCGGATAATGGTGCAGAACAAAATAGACAAAGACAATTAATAAGTACTACAGGTACTGTAACAGTGAGTATTACATAATGGCTATATCGTATTCAAATTTTTTAACACAAGTTAGAAACTACACAGAAGTAGATTCAAATGTATTAAGTGATACTCTTATTGGACAATTCATTAGAAATATAGAATTAGATATTGCAGGTAAAGTTGATTATGATGATACAAGAAAATATTCAACTTCTTCATTTACTGCAAATAAAAGATTTTTAGTAACCCCTGCTGATTTTTTAGTTATTAGATCCTTACAAGTATTTGCAAATACTAATATTACTAGTGCTAGAACTTTTATGGAAAAAAGAGACACTAGTTTTATATCAGAATACAATGGTGCTGGAAGTACAGGACAACCTAAATACTATGCTAATTGGGACGATGCTTCAATAGTAGTGGCACCTACTCCAGATCAAGCTTATGCAGTTCAATTAAATTATATTGTAACTCCACCTAATTTTACGTCAACTAATGTTACTTATTTATCTCAATATCAAGAATCTATGTTATTACATGGCGTGTTGACTGAAACTTTTTCGTATTTAAAGGGTCCTATGGATATGTACAATCTTTATAAAACAAAGTATAATGAAGAAACAGAAGCTTTTGCCCTACAACAAATGGGAAGAAGAAGACGAGCAGAATACGATGATGGGGTACCTAGAGTTAAGATACCTTCACCATCACCATAAAATTTAAAAGGAGAATAAAATGGCAATAACAACTAACGCAATTTGTAATTCATTTAAAAAAGAATTACTTCAAGGAAGTCACGATTTTGATGCAGGAACAGATGTATATAAATTAGCAATGTATAAAGACACTGCAACACTAGGTAAATCAACTACAAATTACTCACCAAATTTAGGAGCAACTGGATCTGAAGTTTCTAATTCAGGCCAATATACAGCAGGTGGTTCAGCACTTGTTAACCAAGGTGTTAAGATGTCATCATCAGTAGCAATTACTAGTTTTGCTAACCTATCTTTTACTGGTGTAACATTAACAGCTAGAGGAGCTTTAATTTATAACACTCAAACTAACGGTGGTTCAAATACTACTGACGCTGTTTGTGTTTTAGACTTTGGTGGTAATAAAACTGCAACTGCAGGAACATTTACTATTCAGTTTCCAGCATTTACAACATCTGCAGCAATACTAAGATTAACGTAAGGAGAGGTTTAGATGGCACTTGTCATTAACGATAGAGTTAAAGAGACAAGCACTACCTCGGGAACGGTAACGTTGAACCTTGCTGGTG
>WLWE01001650.1_pt1 | contig 15876 bp, 21 predicted proteins | sample 6718301 | NCBI WGS metagenome assembly WLWE01 (sample SAMN12718691, study PRJNA515312) | sponge metagenome | isolation source: marine sponge | host: Mycale hentscheli | place: New Zealand: South Island, Marlborough, Capsize Point | collected 2003-05-01 | reverse complement strand
TTGATTTTTATATTGTATAGTCATTAAGATAAAAAGTAATTATATGCATCTTGCTCTTCTTTTAAGTCTTCTTGAAAAGAAAAATTAAGTTGATCTTTTAAAGTAGCTAAAGACTCTAATATCTGTCTTTGATTTTCTACATCATACTCTGGTTTAGGTTCAGGTATGTAATTATTTATTTTAGCCATTATCTTCTTCCATCTGGTTTTGCGTCAAGTCGTAATGTGCCATAACGCCATGTCTCACCTACAGCATCGTTTTCTATTTTAAGCGATACTAATCTTCCCCGTGCTCGTGTATTTATTTTATCAGTAGTTGAGGTAACTGTAAAAGGACCAAGTGGTGAACTTGTTGCTGTATTGTTTGGATAATTATTTAATAATAAAGTAATTTTAGAATTACCTGTAAGCACTTGAAAGTCTGGTATAAATCTTTTGACCGACATTATAAATTCTCCATCTCCTTTATAGTTAGGAATATTTGTTGTTTGTCCAGACATGTTCATAGATGCAGTAATATCAAAATCTCCCGATTGAATAAAAGCATCGATCGAAGTTGTGCCGCTAGTGTTAACTTGATCTGTACCTACTTCATGAGCATAGTAAGTAGAAGCACCGTTAATATTAGTTACACCCTGAATAGCAAAACTAGGTGTAGCTGTTTTATTATATTCTGTTGCATAAGGAACATCATAAACTCCTTGATCTACATAAGTAGATCTATTTAAAGAAGAAGTAGTCCAAACGTTTTCTGCATAATTATAAGTCACACACCTATCGTTTTGAATTGAATTATTTTTTGGATAAAACCAATTAACTTCATTATATAAAGTATTGTGTTCTGCATAAACTACTTCTGCTGCATCATAATTAATTCCTAAGTTATCTCCATTTGTTGTAAATACAAAGTCTTCTACTAAACAAGGTATAGCTTTTACAGTACCATCAAACATGAAAAAACCACCTTCTCCTGACATCCAAAAAACAACACCATTTGAGTAAGCTAAACCATTTTGTGAAATTAAACCACAGTTTGTACCTACTTGCCTAACAGAAAATGTAAAAGGTGCTCCAACAAATTGAATAACATAAGCTGAACTATCTGTTACTACTAAAGTATAGTCTTTACCAGAAACAGCACCGATAATAGCGTTACCTTTATCTAATCTAAAAGTTCCTGCAGTGTTAGTTGCTGTTGGTTGATATACATTAAAATTTTCTTGATCACTAAATCTTATAAACATTGGATCTTGAGTAGTAGAGTCTCCAATAGTTGTTTCTGTTCCAAAATGAAATACATGTCTATCTCTATCTGATACTTGAGTCAGTCTTGTTTTAGTAGGAGCACCAGACATAACAACTGCTCTGTTTGCTCTAGGAGTTGCTGCGCCTGCGTTCCATGTAAATGTTTTACCATTATGAATAGTTGCAATAAGTATTTGACCGAAGTTATCTAAGGACCATAAACCTGGATCTAAAGTTACATCACTGGTTGCGCTTGCAGTTCCCCATGTGCCTGAGCTCCATGTATCTGTACCCCAACCTAAACCTGCAGTCTCAAACGTTGGACCAACTATTTCATATGGATCAATTTGTGCTGAACCGGTACCAGATGTTGAACCTGCTGAGTTAGAAGGCATGATAATTTCAAAACTATTTGCTCCTAAATTTGTGGATTGTACTTCAAATGTATTACCTGTAAAATCACTTATTGCATACCCTGAGCCTGATGGGACGGTAACAGATGAAAATGTTATATATCTTCCAGCTAATAATCCGTGACCACTTTTGTTAACAGTAACTGTAGCAGAACCGGCTGTTGCATCAAATGTTGCTCCAGTAATTACATCATCATCTATAGGAGAAATGTCAAAAAATTCTTCATTATAGTATAAAAATAAACCTTGTGAGGTTCCTATCGCTACATATTTTTCACCATTTATAGCAGCAAACGAATGTTGCGCTCTTGCTACACCTGGTAATGTGTTATTAGAAGTTGTAAGTTGTGACCATCCACCTATTTTTTCAGGCAGTCCATATCTAAATCTTACAAAATCACCATCGATCCATCGACTTTCAGCCCCTGATTCTGTAACCATTTTGTCAAAACCGGGTTTAAAATTTAATTTTTGAAGCATAGATTATACTATATATTATTTTTAGTGTTTTTCTATTATAATATTCCAAGAAAAATTTTCTAATAAATGGTCTAAATTTAAATCTCTTATTTGCTTTTCTTTAATGTAATTAACAATTTCTTCCGTGTCAATTAATATCCAATTGTCTTTAAAATCAAAAACTATCTTATCTGCCTTAGATTTAAAGTGACCTACTTTACCATAATCATTTTTTTGAAATTTTATAACGGGACTTAAGTCAAATTTAAATTTTTGATTGGTTTTATTCCTAATTATTCCTTCTACATGCCAATGCTCTTCTTCAACCTGTTTTTTTGTGGCATAATTTATGTTGTCTAGTTGATTTATAAATTTCATTTTTATTGATATTTTTATATAATATAGTATGATAATTTTTAGAAATGATAAAGAAATACTTATACGTTAAAAATTTAATCAATAAAGATATGTGTGACTTTACTACAAACTGGTTGTTTGAAAAAATGAAAAATTTTCCTTCTGATCCTCAAGTAACAAATTCTCCAGCAATTCATTCTAGAAATGATGAAGTTATGAGAGCATTACTATATTATGTAAAACCTAAAATTGAAAAAGCTACTAAATTAAAATTAAAACCAATATATTCTTATTCTAGAATATATATAGAAGGTGCTGATTTAAAACCACATAAGGATAGACCAGCGTGTGAAATAAGTTGTTCTCTTACTTTAAATTATAAATATAAAAATAAAAAATATTTTTGGCCATTATACATGGCAAACAAACCTATCAATATAAAAAAAGGAGATGCGGTAATATATAAAGGTGGAGAAATAACCCACTCTAGAAAAAAATTTAAAGAAAAAAATACATCATGGCATCATCAAATATTTTTACATTATGTAGATTTAAATGGACCTTTTGCTAATTTAAAGGAAGAAATTAATTTATGAAAAATTTTATAATTGTAGGAGGAGGAACTGCGGGAATGTTAACAGCTCTTTTTTGTCAAAAAGTTTTTCCTAAATCTAAAGTCACACTGATTAAAAGCGATAAGATAGGCATCATTGGAGCAGGTGAAGGATCAGTTCCTAATATAAATACTTTTTTATCTTTTTTAAATATCCACCCTTTAAAACTTATGTCTGAAACAAAAGGAACTATTAAACACGGCATTAGTTTTGAAAATTGGAATAACGATAAAGATAAATACTTTCATTCATTTAATGAGGATACTGATTTTAATATCAAAAATGTTTTTGGAAATAATACTTATGGTTTTTTATTAAAACATTTATTAAATACTAAAAAACCTTTTAAAGATTATAGATATGTTTCAAAATTATCTTATGAAAATAAAGTAGATTTATATAGCTGCAGATTTGCTTTACATTTTGATGCTAGACTTTTAGCAGATTATTTAGAAAATATTTTTAAACAAAGAGGAGGCACAGTTGTAATTGGTGAATATAAAGACTGTTTTTTACAAAAAAATAAAATTACTAAAATAAAACTATCTAATAATAAAACTTATAAATGTGATTTTATATTTGATTGTACAGGGTTTGCTAGATTAATTAATGGTAAAAAACAAAAAATTAATTTTAAATCCTATAGTAAATATCTTCCTATGAAAAGAGCTATACCTTTCTTTTTAAAAACCGAAAAAGAAGTAAAACCTTACACACAAGCAATATGTATGAAATATGGTTGGCTTTGGAAAATTCCTTTACAACATAGAATTGGAGCGGGTTATGTATTTGATTCTAACTTTATTTCTGACGAAGATGCAAAAAAAGAAATTAAATCTCTTTTTAAAAAACAAATTATACAATTTAATAAACCTATTAGTTTTGAAGCTGGAAGATTAGAAAAACCTTGGATCAATAACTGCATATCTGTTGGATTGTCTTATTCTTTTACAGAGCCATTAGAAGCTACATCTATTTTCTTGACTATTTTTCAACTTGAATCATTACTTCATTTTGTGCCTAGTTTATACACATTAAATAAATCAGATATAAATGTATATAACACTATAATAAATAATGTATTTGATGAAATCGTAGATTTTTTATACTTTCATTATTTAACAAAAAGAAAAGATAGTTCTTTTTGGAAATCTTTTAATAAAATTACTGAAACACCGGAAAAAATTAAAGTTGTTTTAAATAGAATAAAAAATAACTTTACTCATTTTGATATGTCAAGTTTATATTCAAGTGATAATAGATTGTTTTGTTATGAAAATTATCTTCAAGTAGCAGAAGGAATTAAACTTATAAATAAAACTTCCAATAAATATTATGAAATTAAAGATTTAAAATCTTATACTGAATCAAATATACGAAAAATTAAATTTGCTAAAAGTCATAAAGAAATACTAGAAACATTATTTAAAAATTCTAATCAATTAGTTAAATGATTTTAAAATATTATTATTGGTTTTATAAAGACGGAATATCTAAAAGTGCTGTAGAAGAAATAATTAAAGAATCCAAAAAACAAAAAAAAGAAATAGCTTTGACTGGGGGCCTTTCAAAAAAAGATTTAAAAAATAAAAAGAAATTAGAAAATTTAAAAAAGAAAAGAGATTGTAATATTAAATGGTTACATAAAAAATGGATATATGATTTAATACATCCTTATCTAGCAGATGCAAATAGCTCTGCTGGTTGGAATTTTGATGTTAATTTTACAGAACAAAGTCAATTTACTATCTATGGTAAAAATCAATATTATGGTTGGCACGAAGATCAATTTGAACAACCTTACCATAGTCCAAAAAATAAAGATAAACATGGTAAAATAAGAAAATTATCAGTGTCAATTTTACTAAATGATCCTAAAGAATACGAAGGAGGTATTTTAGAATTTGCAACTTCTAATGGACATTTTCAATGTAAAGAATTAATTAAACCGGGTTCTTTAGTTGTATTTCCTTCTTTTGTAAAACATAGAGTAACTCCAATTACTAAAGGTAAAAGACTTTCATTAGTATCATGGACACTTGGGTACCCTTATAAATAAATGAATTTATTTAAAAAATTAATATATAAAAAATCTATATCAAATGAACTTAAACATATTAAACATTTATTAATTAAAGAATGTTTATCTCAAAGAAATAAAAGAAATAAAAGTGCTTTTAATTTTAACGTAGATTCTCAATATACAAATTATTTATATAATATATTTTATAACCTAAGTAAAAATCACTTAAGTAATTTTAATTTGCGAGATGTAAATTTTAAATTATGGTGTTTAATTACTGATAAAAAATTTAATAATAGGATGTGGCATAATCATCTAAAAACATCCAGTATTAATGGTGTAATATATTTACAGACACAAAATAAAGGCATTAATTTTAGATATAAAAATAAAGAAATTTATTATTTACCACGAGATAATGATTTATTAATATTTCCTTCTTTTTTAGATCATCTCCCTGAAGTATCAAAAAAAGAACCAAGAATTACATTAAATTTAGAATTAAGATGCAGCGAACCAGTAGAACACATTTTTAATATATGATTAAAGAAATTAATAACTTTTTATCTAAAGAAGAATTTAAATCCATTGAAGAAAATATTTTAAATAATCCTTTTTTTCCTTGGTTTCCACAAACATATAAAGTTTTTAGAAATGATGGAGAAAATCAACTTACTCATATGTTTTACACCGAAAATGAGCCTAGAAGTCATTTTATTAAATTTTTAAATCCTATAGTAGATAAATTAAACCCACTGTCTTTAATTAGAATTAAAGCTAATATGAGCTATAAAGAAAATTCAATAAGACAATTCTTAATGCACAATGACCAAGTTAAAAATTTTAAAGATTTAAAAACTGCAATTTTTTATTTAAATACTAATAATGGGAAAACTATTTTTGAAAATGGTAAAGAAGTAAAAAGTGAAAAAAATAAAATGATTATTTTTCCAAATGAACTTAAACATTGTGGAACAACTCATACAGATACGTCTTATAGATTTATAATTAATTTTAATTGGTTATAACATATGAATTTAATTCAAGATAAAAATTTCTTAAAAAAAGAAAGTATAAAATTTATAGAAACAATTATTTTAGGAAATAATTTTCCTTTTTTTCTAAATAAAAATGCTGTTGTTAAAGATAATAATAGTTTTATGTCTCACGTTGTTTTAAAAAGAATAGAAGAAAGAAAAAATAAAAATGAAATTAATTCTCCTTATTATTATAATTTTATTAAAATATTAAATGAATTTACTGAAAATAACAATATTAATTACAAAGAAGTATTTAGAATAGCTGTAAATTTTTCTTATAATAATAATTCAAAATGTTCTCCAATTCATGTAGATCATGAATTTCCACATAAACAATTATTAGTTTATTTAAATACAGTTAAAGATGCTTTTACTATTATATATAATAAATCTGAAACAAAAATTTTAAAAAAAATAACACCAGAAAAATATAAAGGTGTTTGTTTTAATAGTTTTCCACATGTAGGTTTTTTCCCAAAAGAAGGAGAAAGAATTGTTATCGTTTATACTTTTAAGTAAGTAAGCTAAAAGCTTGAGTGCTTGGGTTCCAAACATAAGTTTGTTGATCAGATGATCCTGTTGCTAGCCATCTAGAATTGTCTTCATCCCAGTAAATAAGATACTTGTCTGTACCATTATTATAAAATTGATTTTCATAAGATGGTTCCTCTACAGGTGCTGTCCATAAACAAGTGTTTTCATCTAAGCTCCAAGAATTAAAAGGTTTAGCTGCTATAAATGCATCTCTAGTTGAATCATATTTTCCACCAACCGTAGCACTATTTTTTCTAAAAAGAGTTCCACCATTAAGATGAACATTACCCATCATATCTATATCAAATAATTTCCAAGTAGAATTTTTATTATGTATATTATTTAAAAATTGTTGTCCTTCAGCTTCATTAACAACACCATTCACCGAACAATTAGCATCGTCAACTACTTCTGTATTTAAAACAACATTATTTGAATCTATTTCTGCAAAGTTAGCCATAATTTAATTATTGAAATCTATACTTAATTAGTACAATTCCACTCCCTCCTGGTACTCCTCCAGTTGTATTATCTAAACGACCTCCGCCGCCGCCGCCTCCACCCAGTCCATTTGTTCCAGGTGTAGCATTACCGCCATTAGATCCTCCATTTCCACCTCCACCAGGTGTTCCACCACCCGGTGAGCTATCTCCAGACCAGTGACCGCCGCCTCCGCCGCCGCCATAAGCTACTCCATCAATAGGAGATGTTACACCAGGTCCTCCTGGTACGTTTCCAGTACCACCATTAAATCCGTTACTTCCATTTGTTCCATCAGCTCCACCTCCGCCGCCTCCGGCATCATAAGGTGCTCCAGTTCCACCGTTTCCTCCGTAAGAACCAGTTCCGCCAGGTCTAGCAGGAAAAGAACCTCCACCACCAGTTCCGCCACTGCCACCAGGTCCGTTAGGGCCTCCACCACCAGAACCCCCACCTGGAGTTGTAACTGAAAAAACTGAAGAACTTCCACCCTGAGAACCAGAACCACTAGAGCCGCCTCCGCCGCCGCCGCTTCCAATAGATACTGGATAACCTGTTGCTGAAACAGGAGTTGTCCCTGCTCTGTAGCCGCCACCGCCGCCGCCTCCGCCGCCGTCTCTTCCGCTACCGCCGCCGCCACTAATAATATTATAATCGACAGTGTTAGAACCTGCTGGGTTACCTGCATTGGTTACTGTAAATGTGCCTCCAGATGTAAATTTATGAATTTTGAAATCACCAGATGTAGTAATTGTTCCTCCTGTAGCAGCAACAAATTCTGCAGCTACAGCTCCTCTAAAACTACCTATTGAAATTTGTCCCGAAGACGGAATAGGCCCTGCAACAGGTGAAGGTGTTCCTGGAGGAACTAAACCACCCCCAGCATAATACTCTGATAATGAAATTGGATTAGTACCTCCAAACTCAGTTTGAATGTCTGACATACCAACATTAGTAGTAGGAACTGCCATTATTTATTCTCCTTATTTAATTTTTCTACTTTATCCGATAATACTTTAACTGCTTCAATTAGTAAACAGGTAAGTCTATCATATTTTACAGCTTTGATTCCATCTGGTCTTTGTGCCACTGCTTCAGGTAAAACTTTTTCCACCTCTTGTGCTATTACTCCAACATCTTTTTTTCTAACAAAATAACCATCTTCACCACCTCTTTGATCAATATATTCTTTTTTCCAATCAAATAAAACTCCATTTAATTTTTTTAAAGCTTCTAATGAATCTGGTATATTTGTAATATTTTCTTTAAGGGCAACGTCTGAAGAATAAAAAGCAGTTACATCGTTAGTTGCTCTTATCTCACCTGTAGTTCCTGAGGCTGCAGTTCCTACTCCAAAAGAATCAAATTGAACATCGTCTGTTGTTCCTACACCTAATGAAGTCCTTGCAGTAGCACCAGACTCAGCTACAAGATTGCTTCCATCACCTACAATAAAGTTTCCATTAGTGTTTGCTACGTCAGCTAAGTCTTGTAAATTTTGCGTATTATTTATTACTTCAACAATATTAGTTCCATCAGAATAAAGTATTACACGAGTTTTTTCAGTTGCACCAAAAGTAAAACCTGTACCAGAAGTAGTTTTAACAGTTACCGTAAAAGCACCACTTGTAGCATTTTCTACAATATAAGTTTTTTCAATAGAGTCAGGAATTATTACATTGACGCTTGTAGTTATAGTTCCTGTTAATTTTAAAACTTGATTTTTACCATTAGATAAAACACCATTAGAAAACGTTAAAGTTGCCCCTGTTGTTGCATTTAATCCAACACCTGCATATCCACCAATTGCTTGTTCTAAAATAAGTAAATTGGTATTTGTAATTTGTCCCCAAGTACCTGAGTTTTCTCCGGTTGTTTGAACGGTTAATTTTAAACTAGCTGAAGTTGAGTTTGCCATATTTTAATTCCTTAATATTTTCATTATAATTACATTATTATCTAAATCAAGCCACTTCTTTCCAACCTGGAGGATCTATGGGTGCATTACCTGTAGGTACAGGGTTCCATATAACGGGTCCTACAACATTTCCTTCAGCCATTGTCATGACAAGGCCTGTTGGTCTTGCTACCGAATCTGTAGCTGTAGCTTGACCTTCTTGCATAGTCATTGCTTGACCTGTTAAATCTACTAAAGTATTAGCATCTAAAACAGCTGTACCAAGAGCGGCAGTCATAGCAATACCTGTTACTTCAGCACTTGCGTCATCTGCAGTTGCTTGACCTTCTTGCATAGTTAAAGCAAAACCAGTAGCACTCGCTACAGTGTTTGGAGCACCCACTGCTGTTCCAAGATTTGATGTTAAAGTTTGACCTGTTACTTCAGCACTTGCATCATCTGCAGTTGCTTGACCTTCTTGTATAGTCATTGCCTGACCAGTAACACTAGTGTCGGCATCAGCTGCAACGGAAAGAGTACCCAATGACATAGGTAGATTAGTTCCTACAAGAATACCTCCTGTCGTTGCTTCTATTCCAACAGGAATAAGGAATGTAGCTGGACTTAGTGTTGCAAAAGGTGCTTCACCAAAAGCTGTTAATGTATCGTGTGTAGAATTAGCTAAGTTAAAATTTAAATCAAAACCAGTTACATCAACCTGTTGTCCTGCAGCTACTTCTGTAGTGTTTCCTAAAGTAGAAGTTAAAGCTTGACCAGTTGGTTCTGCAACTACCAATGAAAAAGCATTTGCATTTCCTGTTGTTGTAGTTAAAGTTTGACCTGTTACAGAAACATCTACATCTATATTAATGATACCTGAGTTTTCTTGAGCTGTTAACTGAATACCTAATGGATATACAATTACATCTGAAGCCTCTGCACCAAAAGGTGTCTCTGAATATGCTGTGACTCCTAGGGCCATGAATTAGGCTCCTGATTTTAGTTCTTCTATTTCTTTTTTAAGTTCTTTGACAGATTCAATTAATAAAGCAACAATTCTATCATACTTAACGGCCTTTATACCATCTTCTCTTGTTGCAACCACTTGAGGTAAAACTTTTTCTATTTCTTGTGCAATAACACCTACGTCATTTTTTCTAACAAAATATTTGTCTTCACCACCGTGTTGTTTAATATAGTCCTCTGTCCAATCAAAAGTTACACCGTTAATTTGGCTGACTTTTTCTAAAGGATCTTCAATATTTTTAATATTTTCTTTTAAAGATTTATCAGAAGAATAAAATGCAGTAACATCATTAGTTGCTCTAATCTCTCCAGTAGTTCCAGAAGCAGCTGTGCCTACACCAAAAGAATCAAATTGAACATCATTACTTGTACCTAAGGATAAAGAATCTCTTGCAGTTGATCCAGATTCAGCTACAAAATTTGAACCATCACCAACAATAAAATTTCCATTTGTTACAGCTAAACCAGCTACATCTTGTAATTGTGCATCTAGTCTTGCATTAGCGACTGTTCCACTTGCTAAGTTTGATGCATTAAGGTTTGTTAGAGCAGATCCGTTAACTGCAGGAAGTGTTGCAGGAAATCTAGCGTCTGGAACAGTTCCTGAAGTAAGTTGAGTTGCATTCAATGCTGTTAATGCAGATCCGTTAGCTGCGGGTAATGTAGCAGGAAACCTTGCGTCTGGCACAGTTCCCGAACTTAAATTAGAAGCATTTAAAGCAGATCCATCAATAAACCCACTGTCATTATTAAAACCTGAAATAGCAATATTTCCTTTAGTTAATTTCTTTTGAGCATTAGCAGCATCTACTACTGCAAAAAAATCTCCATCCGCATCTGATGTAGATGTAGTTAATTCTGAAAGGTCAACATCAATTTGATCTGCTTGAACATCAATTAAGTTTCCTGCTCCAACGTTTAATGTAACATCTCCAGATGCTCCACCACCTGTTAAACCATCACCTGCTGTAACTGCTGTAATGTCTCCAGTAGTTGGTGTTTCAAAAGTAACGGCACCTGAGCCATTTGTAGTTAAAACTTTTCCTGCTGTTCCATCTGCTGTAGGTAAAGTGTAAGCTGAAAGAGCAAAATTAGATCCATCTCCTTGAATAATTTTACCTGCGGTTGTTGCTAATCCTGCAACATCTTGTAGTTGAGCATCTAATCTTGCGTTAGCTACAGTTCCTGTTGCTAATGCTGTTGCATTTAAATTTGTTAATGCACTTCCGTTAAGTGCTGGTAAAGTTGCTGGAAATCTTGCATCAGGCACTGTACCTGAAGCTAAATTAGTTGCATTTAAATTTGTTAAATTACTTCCATTGTTTGCAACAATGTTTCCACTTGCATCTAGTATTACTGATTTTGATGCCGGTAAAGTACAGAAAACATTTTTTGTGCCCGCTGCAAAATCTACTGCACTATCAGAATTTGATGATGAGATAATAGTAGTTCTAGCTAAAGTGCCAGCTCCTACTGTTCCTAGTCCAACTTCAAATTCCGCATTAACGGTATTTACAATTGCGTAATACGTTGTATTCGTATTTCCAATTGCACTAGAAAAAGTTTCAAACCCTGTTACTGCTCCTGCAAGAGTAAAAGTGCCTGTACCAGTAGTGGTAGAGGTTTCTTTAACTCTATCGTTTACGACTAACGCCATTTAATTCTCCTTAACCAGATATTCTTAATATAGCTGCTGCTGTAGTAAATGCTGGAAACTGTATCGTGAAAGTTCCTGATGTAGCTGTTTTATCTGCTCCAAAATCTAAAATTGCAACTGCTGCATTAGTAACTGCAGAAGATGTATTGTAGATCATTGCACCTCTAGCTGTCAACGTTACACCTGTGAATGATAAATCTGCAAAGTCTACAATTGCAACACCTGATGCAATTGAAGTATTCTGACCTGTTAATGGATCACCACCCGATGCGTAAGTACCTGTGTTCGCAACTTCGTTTGTAGTTGTGAATGAAGTAGTTGCTGAGTTTAGAGTTGCTGAAGAAGTATAAAGCGCTAATTTAAAAACATCACCACCAGATGAAGAAAAATTTTGATCACCTTCTAGTAATTGTTTCTTAAAAGCATTTGCGATTGCTTGTGTTATAGCCATAGTATATCTCCTTATTGTTTTCCTATTCGAGGAACACCTGCTTGATATTCATCTCGTCTTCGTCTTCCCATTTGTTCTATTGAGAATCCTTTGACGGCCTCATTATATTTTTTATCATATAACTGGAGCATGTCAATGGGCCCTTTTAAAAAGCCGTAAGCTTCTACTAGGCATGCATACAATAAGCCGTTGGGAAAATTTTGGCTTAGATATGTAGTGGTATTTGTAGCAGATAAACCAGGGTCTTTCAAGATATAGTTTAACTGAATTGTATAAGTAGCATCGGGTGTAGGAGCTACTACAATGTTTTGTTCATCCCATAAGCTGTAATATTTAGGTACTCCAGTAGCTTCCGTAGGATTAAATTCTGACATAAAACTTGTATCTCTATATTGTAAAAAATCTCTATTGTTCGGTTGAGAACTTCCATCTGAATCAATAATTTGAGCAGATCTAACAATTAATAAACCTGCAGGTCTTGAAATAAATCTATCTGAAGTAATTAAGTTAGCTGTTGCATATCTTCTGTTATTATCTGAATCAACTTCTCTAAGAATTTTAAATTCTGCATTTTCAATGAATCCATCTACAATAGTTGAAGTTAAAACATTCGCATCTACTTCAGTGTAATCTCTAATTTTTTGTATTAGTTCATTATATGTCATGCTCTATCATTAACAGGTCCAGCTAAACACTGCAACCCTCCTCCTGTTTGTGTGCTACTTGCAGCACTAATTAAATTAAAAGTAAAACTGTTAAATTCTGTAACAGTTGAAGGTTGACCCGCTTGTTCTACCACGGTAGGAACTAAAGTTATTGCATAAGCACCATGAACTTTTGCTCCACTGGAATGAGAACCTGCGGGTGTGTTTTTGGGAGTCTGTCCTCTGAAAGGAGCAGCTGTTCCTCGAACACAATTTGATAAAACATTTCCGGTATTACCGTTATAAAAAATAGTTTCAGTTTCAAACAACCCAGAAGTTTCATTTATTTTTTCAATTGCAATATAGCCCTGGGTTGGAAAAGCAGAAGAGTCTGTTAAAGTAATTGAAATATCTGTTGCGGTAATGTTTCCATTTAAAGTAGTTTCTAACTGCAAAGTAGAAATAGATACTCCACCCACAGGATTTTTAACGTCATAAAATCTTATAAAGTCTCCATTTTGATATCCACTAAAAGGAAAATCTACAGATACTTGAGTAGAAGCATTAGTCATCGTAAAAGGATTGGCGGGTAAAAAATCTGTAGTTGGAAATTCTGTTCTTGCGGGTCTTGGGTGTTGTAACCCTTGAGGATCTGCACTGTAAGGTGTAGGTTCTAATTGCGGTTGTTTTGGTTCATATTCAGAAATATGAACTCTTGATCCATTCCATTCTTTGACCATTTCAGTGTATGGAAATTGCAAACCGCTTCGGTCTGAAATAAATAATGCGTGTTTTCCTCTTGCTGTGTTACCCATAATTATATACTCGGAAAGTAAGTTCTAGGTGAAATGTAAACACTAGCAGAAGATCCATCTTCTTCTAGAGCTCTAGCTAATTCATCCTCATAAATTAATTTTAATTCTTGTATTCTTGGTTGTGCATATTTCATTGCTAAATAATAACTTAAACCTGCAACCATACAAGGTACAAATCTATATGGCACGTCTGTTGCATTACTATACGCACCTGCATCTTGAATTCTTTTTTCATAATAAAAATTTATTATGTCTCCGTTTTCCGTAGAACCTGGAGTTAAATATAAGGTTATTAAAACATGGTCTATAAATCTTTGTACAAAATATTGTGAAGGTTGTCCGGTTGCAGTTTTGTTAGACAAAGCTTGAAACTGAGATCTATTTATTTTTTCTAATGGAGAATCTACATTAGAAGTATTTCTAAATGAACATTCTAAAATTTCTGTAGCTTGATTTACAAAATTGGTAACTGCAGCCCCATTTGAATGAGTAGCTGCAGTAGTTCCATTTACTCCACGGGTTACGCCAGTAAGTTCTAAAGTGCTAAAACCTGTGTAAGAAATATTTTCTGATCCAACATTAATCGTTCCTGTTGTTGGCATATTAGTAACTGAAGCTAAAGTAATTCCAGTAGTTTGTGTTGTAGAAGTAATAGCTGCAGTTAAAGTTGAGGTTACTCCATTTGAGTTACCATCAGAAGTAGCACGAAATATTCTATATTCATTTTGACCATTTACCAAAGTAATATTGGTATTTGCTACTTCCCAAAAATGAAGTCCTCTATTACCCCATTCTTGAAACATTATGTTTAACGATCTTCGAGCAGTTTTTAAATTATAACCGCTCATGTCAAATTGACCAAGTCTATTATAAGACTCTTCAATTATCTCATCGATCGAAAACGTTTTGTCAAACGTTGTAGTGCCAGAAGTAGTATTGGCCATTTAATTACCCCGCTGTTAAACCTGGTCCTGAATATTTATCCGTCAATAAAGTGTAAGCTGCAATGTTAGTTTTAGTTTTACAATAAATTCCTTTTGGAAATAAAATTCCTTCTTCCGGAAATGAAAAATTAATTACATCTCCTGAAGGAACGTCACCAATAAATATTGTAGCTCCAGCATTTGAAGTTGTTGTAAGTTCTAACACACCTGCACCAACACCATCTGAAGAAATTATAATACCTCTTAATCTAATAGGTGGTTCAATTATTGCTGTAGCACCTGCTGCTGCGGTTGATCTTGTTGCTTGTATATCTCCATTACTTGCCATATTTAATCTCCTTAAAATTTTTATGCGGGCCCGAAGGCCCACACTAATTATTTATTATAAATCTGCTGCGTCTTGAACAGAATTATTTTGTATGTACATAACAGTAACTGTAGCTGCACCAGTTGTTGCGTCACCACTAGCCCCTGTAAAATCAGCAAGAACTTGTATGTCAGTTGTACCAACATTAGTTGCTTCTGTATCTAAAGTACCGTGAGTAGTTGCTAAAGCCTTAACATTAGCTGTAGCTATAAATGCATCTCCATCCGCTACTGTTCCAACTGAAACAGTTGCTGCACCAGTATCATTATTCACTGTAGTAACGTTTAAAATTACATCTACTATTTGTGAATTTGCTGGAATTACTGCGCAAACTTGATTTAAATGTGAAGCACCAATAATATCAACTTTTACTGATTGAGCCATTACAACTTGTCCAACATTTGCTATGTCTTTACCAAGTGTTGTACCTGTAGTGTTTGAAATCGTTCCCGCTTTTACTGGTCCCGAAAAAGTAGTATTTGCCATGATTATTCTCCTAGTTAGTTTTACATAGTCTCTAGGCCGTCGACTATACTGCGTCTATGTAAAATATTAATTTATGTATAGTGTATTTTTTATACATTAGTTTTGAGTAGAGTGCAAGAGAGCCTGTAATGCGGAGTGGATTTTTTCCAACGATGTAGCTTTTTATTAAGTAGCTACAGAAACTTCAGGAGCAGCGCCTTCTACAGCGTTTTGTCTATGGGCAATAGCTGCTTCTTCCAGCTTGATCTTTGTAATGACTTCTTTAACTTTGTCATCAATTCTGACCATCTCAAGAGTGTATCTGTTATTATCCAGATGCTCCTGTTCCCACTTCAACTCCAAGGACCTTTTTGCTTTGTATAGGTCTTGTATCATTTATAACCTCTTCAAAAGTTATTCTATTAATCCTAGAATCATAATTGTTT
>WLWE01001649.1_pt1 | contig 15886 bp, 11 predicted proteins | sample 6718301 | NCBI WGS metagenome assembly WLWE01 (sample SAMN12718691, study PRJNA515312) | sponge metagenome | isolation source: marine sponge | host: Mycale hentscheli | place: New Zealand: South Island, Marlborough, Capsize Point | collected 2003-05-01 | reverse complement strand
TTACCGGCCAAGCGAAGAAGTGTCGGTGTAATATCAACGGTACCAACCGGTTGTTCATAGACAAATCCAGCAGACAAACTATCTGGAAATCTTATGAGCATGGGCACTCGTGCTGACCCTTCGTACGGATTGCCCTTATTGAGACGATCGTGCTCATAACAAAGATCACCATGGTCGGAGGTCATCATAATGATTGTTGAATCAAGCTTGCCATTGGCCTCCAAAACTTGAAACAAACGCCCGATGTTATCATCAAGGCATTTCACCATGCCAAAATATTGTCTCATTTGATTAGGCTGAAACGTTGTGTGACCTTTTTCATCACCTAACCACTTTGGTCCAGCAACGCCATCAAGACCATATGTCCGGGGTGGAAGAAATCGTAGGTGATCAAACATCGTGTCATAGGGGGCACGTACGGTATTTGGACCATGAGGGTCGGGATAACTTACAACTGCGAGGAACGGCTTATTTTCTGTTGCAGTGATAAAATCAATGCATCGATCTGTAAGAAAATCTGTTGAAAATGTTTTCTCATCAGCATTATCCAGGCTATAGGAAGGCGCACCTTTTTTATCGCGAGAAGCCACCTCTGCACCTGTCTTGGTCAGTTCTAACTTTTTCCAATGACCTCGGTTGAACATGTATTGTTTGTCAACAAAGCCACCATCAATTTCTGGAGACCATTCAGGCTTGCCCTCACCTCCAAGATGCCATTTTCCAATAAATCCTGTTTCGTATCCGGATTTATTAAGTATTGACGCAAGCGTTGGAATATCTGTCCGAAGCTTATAGTTATTTGTCGGCACACCCGTATTTTGTGGATAAAGTCCCGTAATCATTGCTGCCCGACATGGCGAACAGACAGGCGCAGTCGCATATGCTCGAGTACAAATCACTCCCTCCCTTGCAAGCCGGTCGATATGTGGTGTTTGAACAATGACTCCCGGCCCCCACATCTCCGCCTGCTCTTTAGGCAAGTGATCTCGGTAGCAGCCAAGTGTTCGAAAATTATGCTCGTCAGTAACAATCAGCAGAATATTTGGAGACTCTGCAGCTCTTCCCATTCGAAAGCCCGCCAGCAATAGAATGATCACCAGAAATCTCATAGCACCCATTTTTCTAACCTTTTTTATAGACATTTTTATTGATCCATTATGCATTTTTGAGACTCGACAACGAACAGCCAATCTTCTCTCAGTAAAGCTGCCATCACAATCTTTTTGATTGAAAGGGCGTTGATGGAATTCTCCCGGATGCACGTTTGTACAATGCCGTACGGAGTCGCTCTATTACGTCATTCGTTTCTGAATCTGTATCAGTCGCTAGATTATGGAATTCCATTGGATCAGCCTGATGATCATAAAGCTCTACTCCGGCCTCTCCCTCAGCCCACTCTGTATATCGCCAACGATGATCACGAATACTACAGCCCATTACTGGCTGTCGCAGTCGTGCATCGGCTGGACGTAGGACTTGCGTCACTGCATAGCCGCCCCATTCTACAAGCGGGTCAACTAGAAGTGGGCTCAAGTCACGGCCAGGCAACCCACTCGGTGCTTGTATTTTTGCAAGAGCCGTGAGGGATGGGTACACATCAATGAATTCAACTACTCGCCGACAAATCTGACCATTCCCTGCCATGTTCGGAGCCCGAATAATCAAAGGCGCCCGAGCAGCCTGCTCAAAAAGGGTGCGCTTCTGCCAAACTCCAAGGTGATCTCCAAGATGATATCCGTGGTCACTCCAGAGAACAATAATTGTGTTTTCAGTTAGTTCAAACTGATCAAGTGCGTCGAGTAGACGACCAACCTGTGCATCAACAAACGAAACACAGGCGTAGTAGGCCTTCGTTGCCTGAATCAAAACATCCTTGTCAAGTCCGTAATGCGGCTCTGAACAATTATGAGCAAAGGCTGCGACTGGTATATCTTCACGATCGTCTTGCGGAGCGTATGGCAACTGCATCTTTTCAGTTGAATACAGATCGAAATACTTCTTTGGAGCAATATACGGTGTATGCGGACGAAAAAATCCAACCGCCAAGAAAAAAGGGATCGACTTATTTGAAGCCATCATTTGTATAGCTTCTGTGGCAATCATGCCGTCTGTCTGCTCTTCGTCACTTCCTTCTGCTGCAAGCCAACTGAGTGCCGCAGAAATTTTTCTGTTCGGCTCTGCATTAAAAACAAGGTTTTCTTCAGCGGTGTCTCGTCCTTTCGGGTTGACTACTCGCATCCACGACGGTGGATCATCGAGGCCGTTGGTTCCTATTGAAGCTGGAACGTTGTAATGAAAAATTTTACCCACTCGGGCGACATAATATCCAGCCTGCTGAAATGCCTGAGGCAGTGTTACAACATCTGGAATTTCATCGCGGAAGTGTCGATCAAGATCATAGACTTTTATCTGATCTGGACGGAGACCAGTGAGAAGAGACGCCCGTGTCGGATTGCAAAGCGGCAACTGATTGTACGCCCGTTGAAAACATACACCTCGTGCAGCGAGTCGGTCGATGTTTGGCGTTTTTGCAACTTGATCGCCATAGCACCCAAGCGTACATGCAAGGTCATCCACGGCAATAAACAAGATATTCGGCTTCGTGACCTGTGTCGTCTCTGCACGAACAACACAATCATAAGTCAAAAAAAGAAAGACGAAGAGTATCCATGTCAGTTTCAACAAAATGCCCTCCCATGCTGGAATACTTTTTCTTGATGGGATCCCATGCTAGCAAATTTAAAAAAACGCTACCTAGAAAGCATCTCTGAGATGCCACTATTTGAACAATTCGGCCACGCTTACCTGCCTGAAGACATTTTTACTCGAGACTTGCTAAAGCATCTTCAACAACGGCAAGACCTTCGTTCAACTCTTCATCATTCATGGTTAATGGCACAAGAAAACGAAGAACGTTTCCGTGTGTTCCGCATGCCATAAGAATTAAGCCGTGTTCATAGGCATATTGAACAACTGCTTGAGCAGCCGCCTTATTGGGCTGCTTTGTTCCTCGATCGGTCACAAGTTCGATTGCGCGCATCGGACCGAGTCCACGTGTTTGGCCGACAGATGGAAAACGTTTAGCAAATGCTTCGAGTCTGTGACGCAGCACCTCTCCAATGTGGCAGGCGTGTGCTAGTACTGCCGGGTCTTCGAATCGATCAAGGACAGCATGTGATGCAGCACACGCCAGTGGATTCCCACAGTACGTTCCACCAACACCGCCGAGTCCGACAGCATCAATGACATCTGCCCGACCTGTCACGGCTGAGAGAGGAAGGCCATTCGCTAATCCCTTAGCCATGACAACAAGGTCAGGAGTGACATCTAATTGATGGCACGCCAGCAAGCTACCCGTCCTTCCAAAGCCAGTCTGAACTTCATCAAAAATAAGTACAACACCGTGCTCATCACACCATCGACGCAACATTTTAAGGAACGGTGCTGGGGCTGGCACAAATCCGCCCTCACCAGCAACGGGCTCAATAATGACTGCTGCAACATTTTGTTCACCAATTTGGCCTCGTGCAATCTCGGCAAACGAATTAAATACCTCTTGGCAGAAACACCGCTCAAGCGGACATGACGACGCCTGCGGACACCCCCCTGGATCTCCTTGCACGCCAGGCCATCGATAAAAATCTGGGTATGGCGCCCGATACACCTCGGCTGGAAATGGCGCAAATCCACTTTTATACGGATGGGCCTTTGCCGTAAGTGCCATCGCCATGTACGTGCGGCCATGATATCCGTGCTCAAAAGCGATGACCGCCTGTCGACCTGTTTTCACACGCGCAAACTTAACCGCATTCTCAACTGCTTCGGCACCAGAGTTTGCTAGAAATGTTTTGCACGGAGCAGCTTTTGGCAAGAGTGCGTTCAGCCGCTCTGCTAGACGGATGTATCCTTCGTAAGCAACGACGTTGATACTCGTATGAACAAATTTCTCAGCCTGTTCCGCAACAGCTCGCATCACAGCCTCATCACGGTGGCCAAGATTCGTAACACCGATACCACTCGAAAAATCTAAGAATGAGTTGCCATCGACATCTGTAACTACAGACCCTTTCGCATGGGATGCAATAACAGGAGTTGTGTGGAACGGTCCTGGTGAGACGTGCTCATGCCGCACCTCATTAAGTTCTCGTGAACGAGGACCCGGTATCTCTGTTTTCAGATGAATGGCTGGCATTTTTATAACTTTCTAAAACGGAAGAGAGCCGTAGGATCGAACCCTTATATACGAAAGGTATCCATGTTTTGTTCCTTTCCTACCCTAAAATCCGTGCCGATCAGGACTTTCACACAAAAAAATCGTACATCGCTCTAACAATTGCATACACGTCGAGTTATTTTTTTCTCTTTTTCAGGCATTTTACTCATCCCTTTTTTTGGAGCAGTGTACGTCACATCTCTTTGGCAACGAGATGTGAATCCCATAAAACCGTAGGTTCTTTCACACAGAACACGTAGACTTAAGTAATCAAAAAGTGCTCGCTTACGTCCTGCACGTTCAAGACGGCAATACGTTTCCTCACACCCCAAGTGAGGAATACCGACTACCTCCTTGGTTCTATCTACAATGAGAATTCTCTTTCAAACTGTTTTTTTTGCATTCACTCTCTTCCTTGGTTTTGTGTTCAAAGCACCAATCGCTTTTCCTCAAAACCTAACGAAACATCTTCTTGAGCAGACCAGTGAGGGCCTTGCTTCTCAAGTAAGAATGAGGGGTGATCCCATTCGTGGTGGAATTTTATTTCACACATCAACTGCCGGGTGCGTCAAGTGTCACTCCGACGGAAAAGTCCCCTCTCCTCTGGGGCCAAAACTCACTGATATCGATCCTACAACATCAGATATATATCTGATCGAATCCGTCCTTAATCCGTCTCAGGTGATTCGTAAAGGATATGAGACTGTTTCAGTTCTTACGACGAACGGCCAGATAAAAAATGGGATACTCGTTTCACAAAATACGACACAGATTATTCTCCGTGAATTGACAGACCTTTTGAACCCCACCATCATTCCACAAAGTCAGATTGATGAGATTGAAAAAACTTCATTATCAATAATGCCACAAGGCCTTGTTGATAGCCTGCGAAACGAAGGTGAGTTTTATGACCTCATGCGATATGTCTTTGAGGTAGTGCATGGCGGTTCACCTCGTGCTCGTGAACTGCAACCAACTCCTGAGGAGCTGGTTATTAAAGATGACTCGGTCGGACTCGATCACGCGGGCATTCTTCAGCGACTTGGAGCAAAGGACCTGAAAGCAGGCAAACGAATCTATCTCAGCCACTGCAAAAACTGCCATGGTGCCAGTGGGAATGAACCTACTCTTCCTCTTGCTCGATCCTTTGGTACTCAACCTCTGAAAAATGGCTCTGACCCATACAGCATGTTCATGACGCTTACCAAGGGAAGCGGGCTCATGGCCTCGGTGCAATACCTTTCACCAAAAGAGCGATATCAAGTTGTTCACTACATTCGTGAAGCACTGATGCAACCAAGTAATCCACAATACGAGGTCGTTGATTCATCCTACTTAGCAGGACTACCGAAAGGTACAAGTCTTGGTGAACGTGCTGAATTCAAACCTCGTGACTTTGGTCCTGCTCTTGGTTCTCAAATTGGTACAGATGTAAATAGCGCAATTACTATCAAACTCGACGACACAACAACCGCAAGCTATGACCTGCATCGTATGCAACTTATCGGAATCTGGGAAAATGGCTTTCTCGATTTGACAGGCACACATCACTACCGTCAGCGTGGTGAACGAATGCCCCAGATAGAGGGAACCTTACTGCCGGGTCTTGATGGATGGCGATGGGCATATGCAGATTCTTTTGATGAGGCTGACAGCATAAAGCCACCGCGTGGACCACTTGACGAGCACTTCATGCGGTACGAAGGGTACTCACTATACGACAATGATGTCATCCTCCACTACACGATCGAGGAACGATCTATTCTCGAATCATTACACAACACACCCACTGATTGTGGTCCCTGTATTGAGCACACCCTCCATATTGGGCCAGGATCGCAACCACTTGAATTATCGGTCGCTAAGTTCCAGAAGATTGGTCGTGATTCCGGAATCTACAAACTCAGTGGCTTATCACAAGAAGGTTTACAAGGACCAGCAAAAGAATGCTCAGCGATCATCACCGAGGTTTCACCAAAAACAAAAAATGTTGTTGAATTTAAACGTGCACGTGAACTGGACTTAGGCACAACAGAAAGGACTATTCTTGTTCAATTCCGGACAACTAAAACAGGGACATTGGTCTCCTCCGCACCTCCAACAGGCAAATGGACACCGAACGGAAAAACACTATTTCTTCGGGGTGATGAGCTGGTTTTCGACATTGGGTGGGTTGGTGCCCTTCACGGAAAAGCTGATATTCGTGACGATGAATGGCATGTCGCAGCAGTCGTTGTTGGCAATGATAAAACACAACTTTTTGTTGATGGAAAGCTTCTAGCAACGCGTCAAGAATTCCATCGTCCCCCTGTGAACGGGCACGTCTTCAAAATTGGGTCAACCGCAACTGATTTTGGAGGTGATTTTGAAGGCGATATTGGGTGGGTTCAAATTTACCAAGGAGCCATTACCGGCAAAGATCTTCTCGAACTCACCTCGGGGATTCACGATCATTTGGAACCTCTCTTTGAATGGAATTCAGAAGAGTCAACGGAGCACGATCAACCATCCAAAACAATCAACCGTGTCATTGCAAGCGCATGTGGTGACACTGACGATTTGGTTTGGACGGTACAGAAGGATGGCCGACTTGTATTGAAAATTCCTGCTGGCGAAAAAAGCAGAGACATAAAAATTTCTATGATTTCGGCACGAGACACATGCGATGAATTGCTCAAGAAAGTTAACAAACCTGTCAATCAATGCCTTACGTCTCTCACAACGAAGCTCTCGGGGAACTCTCGGCGATGGCCTGAGACTATACAGGTCCGCGGTCGACAAGGTGCCGACATCAATGGCTATGCCCTCGATACCATTCCCATACCATTCAATAATCCCTGGAATGCGTGGATGCGGACGAGTGCTCTTGATTTCTTTCCAGATGGACGTGCTGTTGTCACAACCCACGGCGGCGACGTCTACATCGTTTCCGGAATTGATCACACTCTAAGCACTATCCAATGGAATCGATTTGCAGCAGGACTCTTCGAACCTTTTGGAGTCAAAGTTGTAGATGGAAAAATATATGTGACGTGCCGTGACGGTATCAAACGACTCCATGACTACAACAGCGATGGTGAAGCCGACTTTATTGAATCATTCTGGAATGACGATGATGTCTCGTGTGTTTTTCATGGCTACAATTTCAATTTACAAGTGGATGATGAGGGGAATTTCTATTTAGCCAAAGCGGGGCAACACACAAATCATCATCGGCCGGGAACCATAATGAAGGTGCCGCCTCAGGGTGGAAAGGCCAAAGTTGTTGCTTGGGGTATTCGCACACCTAACGGCATGGGCCGACTAGCCGACGGCCGCTTCACTGTTTCTGACAATCAAGGACCATGGATGCCTGCTGGAAAAATATCCGCAATTGAGCCTGACGGATTTTATGGAAACATGCCCATCAACGCAGAGCAGGATAGTTGGTTACGCGAAAAATATAACGGCGAACTGCCAGAAACTTTTGACGAACCATTCATCTGGATGCCGCAGGAACTTGATAGCTCATGCGGTGGACAGGTTTGGGTCGACGACACCCGATTTGGACCACTTTCCGGAAGGCTTCTCCATTCATCTTTTGGAAAGGGCTGGCTTTACTACCTATCGCTTCAAGATATCGATGACAAAACACAAGCCGCAATTATTGCGTTGCCGCACCAATGGGATGCCGGTGTCATGCGTCTTCGAGTCAATCCTGCTGATGGCCAGCTTTATGGCACAGGACTTTCAGGCTGGCAGGGACCTGCAGGTGGAAAAGATGGCTGTTTTCAGAGACTCCGCTATACCGGCAAGCCCTGCCGGCTTCTTGATTCAGTGGCCGTAGAACACGACGGGATTCAGTTGCATTTCAACTTTCATATTGATCCACAGAGTATCGACAAAGCGAAAAACTGGCATGCTGAGATGTGGGACTATCTGTGGTCCCGAAAATATGGCTCTGATCAGTTTTCAGTCCTGCACCCGGGAGAAAAAGGGCGGGATGAAGTCCATATTGCAGAAGCTTCATTGATCGACCCAAAAACAATTCATCTGGAAATCCCAGATATTCATCCCTGTGATCAATTTCTACTTGAGGTCGAGACCCGTGATCAGGCTGGTGAATCTTTTCTTGAGAAAGCCTACCTCACAATCCATACTCTTCCCAATGAGCCTGATAATGTGGAGTAATTCATTCGAATCTACTGAGTAAAAAGGTGGTTGCGCTCTCACATATGAAGGAGTGATCCTGATGCTCCAAAATATGTAATCTTTTTAATAAAAAAACGTGTCGTATCACCCAACTGAGGAACTGGCTGGGATGTAAAAGTGTGACGCCAGCTAGTGATCGGACCTCCACAGATTCGGCACTAAGACAAGACCATTCTTTCCAGGCTCTCCATTGAGCCGTCCCTTGCCGCATCCCTGAGTCACGTACACAGACTGGCCAGCAGCAACAACAAGGTCAAAAGCAGACGACGAGCAACTGCGAGAAGCTTGAAGAAGCCGAGACAGCCCTCGGGAAAGATTGCTTGCCCCTAGTGCGACGACTAATGATCTCTGGTCCTCATGTGCCGTTGATTCTGAGTTTTTGTGCACAGCCAACATTTCCATTACCTGCGCACACCACTACTGACAAGACGTTGGTAGCACCCTACACCGAGAACACCAAACAAGACCATGAGATACGTCTCCTGGTGTTGATATGCCCAGACGACTACTACTCCCGCAATAAGAAGGCCAAAGAGGCTTGCAATCTGATCTGCAGCAGAAACACCACAGGCTCTCAAACCTTCCAGGACAATCTGCCCACCGTCGAGCGGCTGCACAGGCAATAAATTGAGAATCGCCCACGCAATATTTACGAATAATAGATGATAGATCATAAGCCGACCGAGCATGGAAGGAATGGGCTGGGACGCCAACGAAACTTCTTCCAAAGAATTTCCAACAATTGGCAGTAACTTTAAAAACCCTGGGTCCGGTACCTGATATCCAAGCACCATCACCATAGTTATGACAGCCGTCGCAAGACACAGTTGAGCAACTGGACCCGCTGCTGAAACGACCAACCGCCGCAAAGGACTCTTGAGTACCGAAGCGGGCATTCCGGTTGGCACCGCCAAGCCACCAAAGTGATACAAAACTATGCGCGATGACTGGCCGGATGCAGCAAATGCAAGAGCATGTCCAAGTTCATGGACAAGAATGGAGCAAAAAACAACAAGCACCCACGCGGCTAAATAGACTAAGAGTGTTCGCGTATCGTCACCAGCAAGTGACTGGGCTAGACCCCAGCCAAACAAGCCCGCTGCTGGCCAAAACCATCCAGTCACCCGTACAGGGATTTGACCAATGTGAAAGTGAAAGTCAGCAGGCGTCGACTGTGGCTCAGCGAGTAACATGTTTTATTATGCCGCCTGTTCAGTATGCTGAACAGCAATAATTTTGTCATCATTCGATGGAGAAAAACCATCTGTAGCAATGTTGAGTATTACTTCTGCTGCTCGAGACGCTGAACCCGGCTGGGCCACCTTACTTGCAAGCTTTTCCAATGCTGTCACCGTCTCCTTATATACCTTTGGATTTGTAAGCCACTCCACAACGTGGTCAGCAAGAGCGGAAGAAGGATCCGCGACTGTCAGATACTCCGGATAAAGCATTTTGGGGTCCGGAGATGGTGGTTGACGAGGCGGCCAGAATACTGGATTGACTGGCCCTATTGGATCTGACATAGCCAAAAGATTTACAAGTGTAAAAGACCGGCAATGCCTCATCCAACTCTGAACCACGTATGCCAAACCGGAGAGTGAAAAAACCATAACCGTTGGCACTCGAGCAGCGAGTAGTTCCAGTGATACTGAGCCACTCACACAGACAGCGACAGTCGCTTGGGGAATTAATTCGCTTGTTTTTCCAGCTTCTACGGCGAATTGATTTGGGTAATTCCCGACCGGGGAGCCTTTTATTAACTCATTGATGTACTTTGCATGACGCTCGTGGAGTGCAGCAACAACAAGATTTATCCGTGGAATTTTCTGCTCTATTTTCTTTGCGGCAAGAAGAAGGCTTTTTAGATTTGCTTCAATTTCCTGTCCACGTGATCCGGGCAGCAAAAGTACCAAAGGCTTTTCCTCTGTCGACTTTTTATCTTTTACAGGGGCATGCCGTACATCGAAAAAAGGATGGCCCACATACGTACTGGAAATTCCTTGTGCCACAAACCAGTCGTGCTCAAACGGTAGCGCTGACAAAACATGATCAATCAGCCGCCGCATCTTGTGAATTCGCCAGCTTGCCCATGCCCAAATTTGGGGCGGACAATAAAAAACAACAGGGATACCGTGTCGCTTGGCACGCCAGGCTAACCACCAGTGGAAACCAGGAAAGTCGACGAGCACACAAATGTCAGGGCGTTCATCCAGAAAACTTCTTTCGGCCCTTCTGGCCAAATCGACAAAACAATGAATTTTGGCTAGTACGCGGAAAAACCACATCACTGCTAATTGAGTCATGTCAGCAATAAGGTCACAGCCCGCATGCTCCATCTTTGGCCCACCAAGCCCGACACAAACGGCCTCGGGGCACTGCTCCTTAATGGACCTGCAGAGGAGGGCCGCATGATGATCACCTGATGGTTCACCGGCAGAAAGAAAGACTCGCATAGAATTATTGTGGGTTACCCTTTTTGAAGATGAGTAAACATTATTTCAGTTAACACGCTCTCATTACAGATCAATTTTCTTTTATTTCTCATGATTTCTACATGTTGGCCTGACTGTTCCGTGGCTCCGGAAGCCCAAACGCAACTAGCGTTCCAGAGGCAATGATGACTGCACCGGCAAGAAAAAATGGAACTCCACCCAGAACATCAATGCCCCACCCTACGAGAGGAGAGAAGACAAAGGGTAGAGCCATTGCCCCTCCGACAAGGCTCACATAACGCGGCTGAAGACCCGTCGTTGACGCAAGTTCAAGCGCATAATTACTGATGATCCGTAACATGATTGGATTGAAACCGAGTGGAATATAAGCCAGCCAAAACCACTGCATTGCAACTGGTTGAGAAACCATGGTTAAGCCGGCTACAAAAAGTGGTGTTCCTGTACAACAACCAAGCAGCCCAATAATAACTAGACGATTTCCCCGGTGATCCGCCAGAGGCCCGACCACCAGGCTTGCAAGACCAGTGGCTATGTTCTGGACAACAATCCATGTCAGCAGAGAGTGACTCGTATCCCCAAAGCGCTCACGTGCAAACGCTTGATAATGTGGAAAAAGAATCATGGCAGCTGAAAAACATGCAGCCACCACAGCAAGCCGAGCAAGTGACCTGTCATGAGTAAGCAACTGCCAGAATGAATGCGATTGCACAGCACTAGATACCTTACGAGATTTAGCAGTGAAAGAATTTTCCGGTTCCTTAAAAAAAAATGGGACAACAGCGGCTGCAAAAAAAAAGAAACTTGTCGCTGCGAAAATCTTTACAAACCCATTAGGTTCTTGTAGCCATGGTCCTAGCGCAACGAATGCGGCCATGATTGCAATGACACTGCCACTCGTCACACTCAAGACCAAAACTCTTCCTCGACGTCCAGCGGATATCAAGCGGCCTTGCAATGTTGCAACCAGCAATTGGTTACACCCATTAATTGCTGAAAAAAAACCGTATGTACAAAGGAATACAATCGCAAGAAAGAACGGATGATCGTTCAAGAGACGAGACCATGCTACTGACAGAACAGCAAAACAAAGAGACAAGCCTATTGTCGTTGCAACCAAAAACAAACGAATAGATTTTGTGTGTGAAACGAATGGGGCAACTACCAATGGAAAGAGGCTTGTCCCAATACGGTTGAGAACAGGGAGAAAGCCACGAAGTATTCCAGAGGCAATACAGGCATCAAGAACCGCTGGCATGATCACGGTTTCTGTTTTGAAGATCCACCCGACACGAGCAACAACCTGATACGTCACCAGACAAGCAATATTCCGAGGCTCATAGGAATCCACTTCGGTACGATATGAGCCTTTTTTTTGACTATTCTTGAGTGTTTGTTTGGATGAGATCATCTTATTTTCAAAAGAAAGCAACCGCATGAAAAGTGGTTACACTAGAGACTCTTCGAACGATTGTCTTAGCATCCTAACGCGAACAGCAACCACAGCTCTTTTTTCGATTCATGATAGCCACATCTCAATATATGCATTGCTTCCGGGAGCAGGTCTTCTCTCTGCAAGCACGCCGGTTCTTGTCGTATATCCTCTTTATTTTCTTGTTTTCATGGCCCACAAGCTTCGTTCAAGCCGAACACTTTGTCTGGTTTGGCTCCTACACAGGAAAACCTCCTCGAGGAGAGGGTATCTATGTCTCTCGTTATGATGAAAATACGGGCGACATAAGTACGCCAGAATTAGCATGCAAGGTAAAGAATCCCTCATTCCTCGCGATTCACCCAACACTTGCCGTAGTTTATGCGGTCTCAGAAATTGCTGACCTGAATGGCCAACCAACGGGAGGCATTATCAGTTTTACGATTGATATGAAGAACGGCCACCTCACTCAGCAAAGCGTGCAACCATCCAATGGAAAAGGCCCATGCCATCTTTCGCTTGATACTCAAGGTAAGGTTCTTCTCGCCGCCAACTATGGAAGTGGGAGCACTCTTTGCCTAGGAATAAATGACGACGGAAGCCTTCTCCCCCTCACCACCAATAAAGAGGGCAGGCCCAGTGGGTTCATTCAACACACCGGTGATGGTCCAAATAAAACACGCCAAGAAACACCGCACGGTCACTCTATCAATGCGACACCCGATAGCAAATTCGCAATTAGTTGTGACCTAGGAGCTGATCGAGTTTTTGTTCATAACCTTGATGTTTCTGCTGCCTTATTGACACCTCACACATCGACTTCAACGCAACCGGGGGGCGGACCGAGGCACTTTGCAATGCATCCTCGGCTACCGTTTGGCTATGCCAACAACGAACTCGACATGACAGTAACTGCTTTCCAGTTTGATACTGAAAAGGGAACTCTTAAGAAGCTACAGTCTGTAAGCACTATTCCCGATTCTGTCAGCGAACGTAGCAGGTTTTCAACTGCAGAGATCGCCATTCATCCATCCGGAAAGTTTCTTTACGTATCAAACCGTGGGCACGATTCGATTTCTCTATTTGGAATCAATGAACAAAGCGGAAAGCTCTCACTCAAACGTGTCGAGCCGACTCATTGCCAGACACCTCGTCATTTCGTAATTGCCCCAGGCGGCAACCGGCTTTACGCGGCGGGACAGGCATCTGGAACCGTTACTGCCTTCACGATCGACCCTACCACAGGCAAACTTTCATTCACGAATCGTATTACCAAAGTCCCAAAGCCTGTTTGTATCATTTTTTCTCGCCCACTTTTACCTGGACCGGAAAAGCCATGACCATTTGCTTACTCAAGTCAAAAATTCATCGAGCTGCTGTCACTGGTGCATCAGTTGATTACGAAGGAAGCCTCACTATTGCTCGTGACTTAGCAGAGCGTGTTGGACTCCGGGCCTATGAAAAAATATTAGTAGGGAACCTTGAAAATGGAGAACGATTTGAGACGTACTGCATCTATGGTGCCACTGGCAGCGGAGTGATTGAACTCAATGGAGCAACAGCACACCTTGGAAAGATTGGTGATCGGCTCACTATTATGTCCTACGGGCAGTATTCTCCTGTAGAGGCCGATGACGCAAAACCTGCTGTGATCTTACTTGATGAAACAAATGCTATTGTTCGCGAAAGCGGGATCCTGAATTGTTGAAAATCTAGTGCCGAAGGAAGCCCATAAAGACTAACGAGGCGCTTCCTGCCCTCGGACCAAAAGTTCTAGATAGCTAGCCGGCTCAGGATTTTCCAAACCCAGTTCACGGGCCAAAGACTCAACACAATCCCGAGCCAGTGGCACTTCACCTTCTCCAGCAATGATTTCAAATTCAGCGTAACTACCTAAATTAGCAACGGCATCGATTGCTATCTCGACGTCACTGCCGTGCCAATGAACACGTCCCGGAAGTCGCGTCTTTGTAACCTCGAAGACCTGATAAAAGCCAAGGGACTCAAGCAACTCTGTCCAGGCTGCAACGGTTGTCTGCCCCGTTGGTCCTTGAGGCATAACTCCGAGTTCAATTTCCTGTCTGACTTTTGCTGATGTATCAACCCGCGGACCTTTCCACGTCAATTCCACAACATCACCAACTTTCCGAAGACGTAATGCCTCGTCTGTTTTGCGAAAATTGCGGACTGGATGGGAAAAATACCGATCGATCTGCTCCATGCGATCTCGAAAGCACGCGGACATTGTGTCTAGACGTTGAACCACGTGGTCAACATCATCCAGGTGAAATTTGAGTTCAACTTCGTACACTCGTAAGACCCTTCGTTTATGATATGCATACGTAGTCTACACATTCGGGACCAACGGATAGCCCATGGTATTTACTCACCACAAGTTGATTCCTCTAATTTTTACTTCTTTTGCAATTATTGGTTGCAATCTTGGACAAAATCAAGAAACACGGCGCTATGTTGGTAAATCAGTACCAAAAATCTCACTCGTTTCACTCGATACCGGTGACGAAACACTCACACTTTCTGAAAAGATAACACTGCTTAATTTCTGGGGCACTTGGTGCCCTCCTTGTCGCCAAGAATTGCCAGGGCTTGCCAGGCTAGCCTCACGGCTCGCAGATGACCCTCGTTTTCAATTGATTGCTGTTTCATGCGGTGGTGGAAAACGTGATGATCTTGATCAATTGCGTAGTGAAACAAAAGCTTTTCTTGCATCCACGAGAATTGTTCTCTCGCCTTGGGCAGACCCTACTGGTGCCACCCGCCTCCGCTTTACCGAAGCATTTGGCTTTCGCGCCTATCCAACATCCTATTTGATTGGACCTGACCAAAAGATACTTGCTATTTGGACTGGCTATTCTCCGTCTGTGGAGACGCAAATTGCACAGTCTGTTGCTCGCTCACTGAAGCAACTTTCTCAGACTGACTCCCTTTAACAGTGGGGAGTAGTGAACAAATTCGACGGGATTCCTCACCTGGATCTGCTGCACCAGTGATACTGCTCGCAATTGCAACCCGCTTTAATCCAAGACGAACAAGCCGATCGAGGTTGCCAGATGTAATGCCACCAATTGCAAAGACTGGCAACTGTATCTCTTCAGAAACATTCCGCAGGAATGTATCCGAAGCAAACTCTTTGAACTGCTTTGTAGTACTTGGATAACATGGGCCAACCCCAAGATAGTCAGCACCATCTCGCACTGCCTGCTTTGCTTCATCAATCGAATGAGCGGTACGACCGATAATGAACTCATGGCCACAAACCTTACGGGCTAGATTGACCGGCAAATCAGTTTCACCTAGGTGAACGCCATCTGCGTTTGCAGCAACGGCAACGTCTGCTCGATCATTTACGAGAACGAGGCATCTGTTTTCTGCAGTCAACTCCGCGTGCTGTTGGGCTTGTTGAGTGATTGTTTTCGTACGCTCACAAAGCAATGCCGTGTTAACTTTTTTATCTCGCAGTTGGATCATCTTAACACCGGCAGCAAGAAGTTTAGCCACCAGCATTTTGAATTCCGTTTGTGGCTGATCAACATCAAGAAGGACGCATAGACTGATGTCGGCAAGCTTATTCTGGCTTGT
>WLWE01001647.1_pt1 | contig 15904 bp, 18 predicted proteins | sample 6718301 | NCBI WGS metagenome assembly WLWE01 (sample SAMN12718691, study PRJNA515312) | sponge metagenome | isolation source: marine sponge | host: Mycale hentscheli | place: New Zealand: South Island, Marlborough, Capsize Point | collected 2003-05-01 | reverse complement strand
CATTCTATTATTTTTATATTATTTTCAAGGTCTTTTAACAAGGATAGGAATGAATAAAAAGATACAAATTAATCCTGCTAATAATACACAAAAAATAAAAAAATGATTTTTAAAAAAGCACAAACCATTATATTTAATATAGTATGACTAATAAGAGAAAGATTATTATGATTAAAAAGAATAAACAAATTAAGAATAAACAAATTAAGAATAAACAAATTAAGAAGAAAGAATTTAATAAAGAAGAGTTAAATAGTAATCCTGATTTTGTTGAATTAGTTTTAGCAATGAGGCGATTTTATTCACATAAAAAAACTACCCATTTAATACAAGAAAAATATAAAGAAGTTAAAAAGAATGATTCATATATTGAAACTTACCATATGTGGATATTAGAAAGAGAACAAAAGATTTTGAATATTAAAATGAATCATTTTAAAGATATTGTTAAATATAAAAAAGGAACTGGTAGAGTATTCGGAAAATTAGAATACTCTAAACATTGGGGACTTTATCAATTTAGTCATGGAGTTAAATTAAACTGTGATGCTTTAATTAATATGCGAATTAGAGAGCCATGGGAGCCTGAACCAGAAGAATGGATTTTTAGATAATAATATAATAAAAGTTGTATTCTAAATATATAAAAACAATTAATATATATATAGTATAATCTAATTAGTGATGGAGGAAACTGAACTGCTACTAAAATTAGAGGAAGGCTATTACGAGGAAGCAATACAATATTTTGAAACAGAAAGAAAGTATGATATTGTAATTGATGAAATGAAAGATATGTTTGCGGAATACAATAATATATATGCTTCAAAGAAAAACACTAATAAGCTTCGTCGCTATATGTGGGACTTAAATAGAGAAGAAAGGAAACGAAAAAAGAGATGCCCACATTGCAATAAAGAGTATCTCTTATCAAACTATTCAAAACATTTAAAAAGCAAAACTCATATTGCTCTATATGGTGTTGTTGTTGCAAATCCGTAATAAAGTACCAAAGAGAGAACAGAGGAATGCTGTATAATTCTGTATGTCATTAAACTCTACGTCCGTATAATTCATATAATATATATCTATTATATATATTAAATGTGGAGTAACCAACCGACTGTTAATGATGAATATGATAAACAACTAATCAATTTTAAACTTGAATTAAAGAACAATTATAAAATTTATTATCCTGTTGAACTTGAAAAAGTCTATAAAGAATATATAGACTTTATTAAAACTAATAAATCAAATAAAAAGATAATTGATTTAATAAACAATAAAATAAAACTTGATTTGAATAAAAACAAAAGGATTATAAAGACAGAGTTGAAACAGATTACATTATATTTTTAGAATATTCTTTCTTCTTCGTCACCATCGTCTTGTAAAAAGTTTGTATAATGATATTGTGGCAGATATGAATAACCATATAAAACACCTCTTTCATATTGATCAGGGTATAGCGATCTCGAGATTTTAAAGAATCTTTTACCATTATAATAATCCCAGTTTTTAGGCTTGGTATACTCCCATGTGTGGAGGTTATACTCGTAACTACTGTTTGAATGTGGTTGGAAGTCCTCGACAAGTTTAGATTGATAAGCTCCCATTATATTATTACATTATATTTAAATAATCGCTTTATAAACTTTAATGTAATCATTATATTCTTTTATATTTTGTTTCCAGTTCTGTATGCAAACAAAACCGAAGTCCTGATAGCCTACTAACTTATGGTATAGTTCTCGCCCCTTTTGCTTGTCTTTTCTACTTGAACCTAAAATATAGAAGTTCTCATTAAGTATCATCTCAGTCTCAACAATAGAAGACAAAGCATTAAACATTATAAAATCGCAGTTCAGTCTTAGTGTGCGAGGATACAAAGTAAGCGATTGACTAAGTAATATAAAACTTAAACTAAAATTATCTCCATATTTGCAACAGTGCCTACCATTCACTGCAAGGTCAACAAGAATTTTATTGTTCTTGTCTTTAAGGTCCTGAGCCATATCGTCTATAATCACCACCGTATTCAGTTTAATCTGTTTGGACTTAGCACAACAGTCATTATATTGATTCATCATTTTGTAATTATCTACAATTGTCGGGAGCATTTCTAAATCTTTAAATCTATCTTCTCGGGGGATAAAATCAAATCCTGAGTCAGTTTTTGAAAAAAGAAAACAAAAATTAACTTTTCCAGCATTGTATAATTCTTTAAGTAAATACTCAGTTAAAACTGTTTTGCCGCTGCGTCTACGACCTAAGATTAAACCATAGAAAGAGCGGGGCAATTCATTTATATCAAGGCTATCAATATTTATATTCATAATATATATAGATATTTAATTAATAACTAATAAATACGGGTTCTGTTATATCTCTGTCAGTGTATATAATACCTTGAACTTCTTTAAGGTCATTGACTTGTTTATTTAATCTTAATTGAATCATACGTTTCTGTTGAGTATTTTTATTTAATTGACTATCAACCCCAATCGGTTGATTAATATCTTTTCTGTTATTTGCTTCTAATTGGATTGCTTTATCTAATAACAACCTATAATAATCAGTTCCATGATAATATCCAGCATTCATTGAAGACTCAAAGACCATACCAAATATCCCAGACAATCCAATATTTTGTTGTTGTGGGTCTTCACCAACTTTATTAAGTCTTAAAATATCTTCAATACCTAACACTGATAATTGTTTAATCTTTTCATCATATGTAAACTTTTGTTTTATTAATTCTTCTATGTCAAAAGTGTATTGTAATATTTCGGCATCTTGAATAATACTACATTGTTTTAATGTTATACTTTTGACAAGTGAACCAATTAAGACACCATTAAATGATTTAGAATATAATAATTCTTTTATATCTCTTTCTACCTTTCTAATATCAGCGTCTTTAATCAATTGATTATATAACTCTATACTAAACTGAGATTGTAACTTTGTAACTGTATATGTATTGATATTGTTATTTGTATTTTCACCATTCAAGCATCGGGGAATGCCTACATGTTTAAAACCAGATAAAAAAGTAATACCAGCAAGATCAATCGGTTCATTAAATGGCAGATAACTAACTATATCATCTATATTAAATATCCTTGTTAAGTTAGGACATACTCTATTATATAAATCAACATATAAAGGGTCGTTCCTAACATACCGAGGCGATGCATATGTAATACAGCGTTCTATTTCTATTCTATCGTCTTTGTCAATTTTATTATCAATTTTATACAAGTAATAAAAGATTCCTGCTAATGCAGCTCCGAGACTGTGACCTGTCAAAATGATATGATCAACCTGTCCAGCAAATGCTTTTATTTGTTGAATAACATCAAAATATAATTCCCTTAACATCACTGCTAAAATTCCAGGGTGAAATCTAATTTTCATATATTCGGGTTTTGCACGTTTATTAAATCTATCATTCTGTGATAATAAGGAATAAGCCCATTCATAATCTATTAATCCGTCTTCCGTCATAATGTCAGTAATTATATTATGAATATTAGTTACAACAGTCCCTCTAAATGATACAAATAAATCACTTCTGTCTTTTTTAATTAAACATACATAATTTTTGTTGCCAACTTTTATAATTGGCTCATCTTTATAATTGGTCAATTGGAAATCTTCGTCATAAACCTCAGTCGCATAAAATAATGTTTGGTCAAAGTATCTATCATTATTTTCTACATTCGTAGTTTCAATTATTTTAAATTCTTGTTTAGAAACACCTGGCAGTGATACTGTCCCTGTCTTTGCTGGTGCTGGTGCTTCTTCTGGTACTGGTTCAACTTCAATCTCTTCCATCAAATCCATAGGTATAACCTCAGGCTCTTGTTCAAATTCAGGGTCATCTTCATCTTCATTATTATCAATTAATTTATTTAATAATTCTGCTGTTAATATAGTACCACCGCCTGTTTTTACTGCGGTTTTAACTTTACTCGTTGCGTCTTGTTCTTGTCTATTTCTTTCAATAGATTCATCAATCATCTCTTCGGTTGATTGTTCTCGTTCTGTTAATGGGTCTGTTTCTTTTGCTCCTGCTTCATCATCAAAATTAGGTTTGTCTTCTTCTTTTAATTTTTCTTTTGTTTCAATCACTTCATCAGGTAAACCTTTCTCATCTTCATCAAATGTCAGGTCTTCGTCAATGGCTTTATCTTCTGCTTTTGCTTTTTCTCGTGCTGCTCTTGCTTTTGCTTCTTTTTCAGCGGCTTCTCTATATAATTGTTTAACTTGTTCAATATTAGCATCAGTAATCGCCTCATTTTTTTTAATAACTTCTGGGTCAGCAATGCCTTTCGTTTTTACAATCTTTCCATTTTCAACTTTAAATTGGATATTGTTATCTAATTTATTTAATTCTGCTACTTGCTTACGCAGCCCTGCATCTCTTAAATCATTTGTTCCTTGTTCTATACTTCTTTTAATACCTTCAATGTCATATTCAAGACTTGCCCTATCTGTTTTATTTGTAGTATTTCTTAATAAGTCTCTTGCTGCTTGAAGTTTAGAAGTTCTAATCTTTAATAATCCTTCTTGTTGTTGGACATCATCTAATTGATTAACTCTTCTTATCTCTGCTTTTACTTTTGGTAATACATCTTCACTGAATTTAAAGCCTTTGCGTTTAGCAAAACTTCTAACCTTTGGTAATGATAATTTAAAACCTCCTTTTGGATTTCGAGCAAGGGATTTACCAAGGCTTCCAGCAGCACTGAAAGCAACAAACATAGCAATATCCCCAGCCAATTCAGCATCACTCATTTTGCTACTTACTTCAAGAAAATCTTGATTGCTCCCTTTAATCGCTGCGGTTAGTATTGCTTCATTTCCTGATAGAATGCCAAATATACCCCTTGTATAAGCATCTGCTTTATTAATAGAAGGCGGTGGGTTCTTTTTTGCTTCTTCTATTAATCTTAAACGTTCTTGTTCTTGTCTATTAGCATCGCTGTCTTCAAGTCTAACCATTTATAATATATATATATAATTTTATAAAACTAATAACGAACCAAATCAACTCTATCAAATTCAAAAAATAAATCAATGCGTTTAATATCACCAGCAGCAGCGACTGGATTGGGTTGTGCCTGTGTTGGCGCTGCCATAAATTCAGCAAGATCACTCCCTCCATATTTAAATGTTTGGACTCTAAAAGACAAAGGGATATCTTCACTGTCTAAATTTTGGTCATAATTTTGGTTATTAGTATTTTGAAATTCATCATAACATAAAAATATCATATTATTGCGTACAGCGCTAATAACTTCATAACCAGTAATAAAAGAAAGATTAATCGCAACACCTCCCTCATTGACTTCATTACCATTAGATGCAACTGGTTTGCTTTTAATAGATACTCTAACCAATTTAAAATTCTGTCCGTGTATCTCACGAGGCAGGTTAATTACTTCGTCATTCTTCAAGATTTTTATATGTAAAATCGCCATTTTTGTATATATAATACATATATATAAAAATAATAATAAAATAATTATTTGATTGATAATAAAATAATTAAAAATAATAAATTTCCTTGATGATTTAACTTAATTCGAAAGAGAAAGATTAATACGTCCGCTTGAACTATTGACTGCATAAAGTGCCGCACACTCTTCAACCACTGAGACCCGATATTGAGTGCCATTGGTTGAAGTGAAATTAACAACAATCTCAGCATTAGACATTTCACGAAGAGAAGCCATATTACTAAGTTTATCATCAACAAAATAACCAAGTGGAATTCGGACAACCTTATTGTATTCGCCAGAGTCGGATGTTGTATAATTAGCCTGAACAGACCATCCATTTTCTTCCATATTAATATAATTCAATTCTTTGGGTTTGAATTTACAAATTCGCTGTCCAGAACTTAAAAACTCCACACTGTTAATCTGAGATAATGCAAGAGTACTAAGATCTACAATTGCACTTTCATATACCATAACATAAAAGTTTTCAACACATTCAGACGATTTAAGAGGAAATTTTACTTCCGTGCTTGTGCTATCTGCTACGACAGTAACGGCACTTTCATCAACATACCGAGAAGTTAATATATTCAATTCTGGGGCATCATAATTTTCACTAATTATTTTAGCAACCTGGTTCTCAGGCATGTTAATGTATCTTACTTTAAGTTTACAGTTATCTATTGTTGCAGCAATGCCCGCATCCTTTGCTGCGTTAGGAACTTTAAAATTGCCACCCCAAGTAATAGATAATTGTAGGGGTTCAAGGAACGAGGCATCAAGACAAGTATTAAGATGGTCTTGAAAACCAAAATGAACTGGGACACAATATGCCTGTGCGTCTGTTCCACTTGTTCGTGCTTTAATACAAGATTCATTAACAGGATTAAACTGACTCTGAGTTAAATTGCTAAACTGAGCGCGAAGGTCATCACGAGTTAGTGTTGCGATAGTTCGACTTGAACACATAAGGTCAATTCGTTCAATAACTTTAAGAAAATCATTGACTGGTAGTGCTGCTTGGGCTGAGGGGGTTCTATCATAGTTAAGAAGAATCTGAGAGATTACACCATATTTATTAAGTTGGAATGTAGTCGTTCCATTGGTGGTTACATTGCCACCCGTAACAGGGTCAATGTCGGTCCAACTTACGGCGTGAGCAGGAGTGATTTCCTTTGTAGAATATACAAGAGGATTACGGACGCTTTCACTTGCTTCAAGAGTAGCGTTAAGGGATGAGTTTGCGAGAGAGTTTAACCAAGACTGAGACATTATTTATAACATTAGTTTAGAAAATAATTTTGGATAAAATACGCTATTCTAATTAATTAATTAATTAATTAGTTAATTAAAAATAAGGTAACTGTGTAAGGGTAACCCTAATATTTGCTGTTTCAGCCCCTCCCGTCCTGCCTGGAAATTGAATATGTACTCCATGACGTAGAAAGGCTGGTTTTAATGTAATTACTGGAGCTTGTCCGTCGTAGCCTTGAAAGCTGTATGCGGTTGGTTGGGGCAGTTCTATTATAGGCAATGCATCATTGGGGCGACTTAAAACGACATCGCTCATCACTCTCATGTCAAAAATTATATTAGCCGAACCATTGGTAAGTTGTCGAATAGTAATTTTGTAAGCTCCTGGGTTCGCTTGAATGTTTAAGCCTTGGTTTGCTAAATTTTTATTAACATCAAACCATTCAAGAATAGGAGTACCTGGGGTAGGTACATCACCAGGGTTGCCCACGTTGCCTGTATTGAATAATAAATTAGTCGACCCAATAGCATCATTATTAAAAGAAAATGCAGTTATATCCTTATAATATTGTTGTGGTCTAAATAAATAAGAACCAAAATTAAGAGGTATATCATTTTTTAGATCAACACTTGCGTTTTTAATTTTTAGTGTATCTCCTCCTAAATTATCTTGAAAACGAACTTCTCCTGATGCGGTAGGTGCTTTAATTTGTAAAACGTCGTTTAATGGTCCTCCAATGTCCTGCTTTAGATAATAACGTCCTGATGCAGTACCTAAATCAAATTGGGCTGCTTGAATCCGTCCACCATTTAAAACGGTACTTGGTATTAATTTAATATTAGGATTATCTCCATTCGAAGGGTTATATTCGCTTGATGTTATATATACTTCAACGGGTATGCCTGGTACTTGGGCTTGTGTCGCTGCGATTTGTAATATATTATTCGCGGCGTTGCCTGGGGGATTGTCTTCTTTTAATGCTTGTTTAATATTCCATCCATTCGGTCCTCTTGTTCTTGTATTAAAAATTCTTGCTTTACATTCGTTATTAGCGCCATTATCGCATGTAATAGAACCTGTTGTTATTTGAGTATCATTATTAATATCAATACATTGAATATTACCACTTTTATTTAAAATAATTTTATCGGTGTAAGTTGGTATTGGTGCTCCATCGCTTAATTGGATTCTTACACGTTCAGCAAAATCATTCTGTCCTATAAATTGTTGATTTTCATTTTTTTCTGCTAATTGTTTGTAATCAACATAAGATAAAGGTGCTGGTATAGGGTCGCCAGGATTTACTAATGCTTGATGGTAAATATCTGTTCCTTCAAATGTTATTTCTCCTTTTACTCCACCTACCCCTGTATTATTTACAGCTAAATTCCCTACAAAGCTGACGTCACCAATAGGGGGAATACCACCGCCTCCACCACCAGGTTCAATACCATTAATTAAAATCTTTTTATCTGGGTTTCTGTGTTCTATATTAACATTATTTGTGTCGTCATTTGATAGACCGATTTTTAAATTACTCATTTTGAAAACAGAAGACATTTGTATATATTAATATAAATATTTTAATCTTACAGGTTTGTTTTTCGGAGGTCTCGCAAATTCATTTTGTTTATATTCTTTTTGATAAGTCTCCGCTTTTGTCTTAGGCATAGCAAGTTTAGTGATTCTGTTTGGTTTCTTGCTTTCTTTATAAACATCACTGTTGTCAGTTGGAATAAACTGATAAATCGGCTCTCTTTGAATTGAGCGACCGCCTTTGACTTCGTATGTACCAATATCACTTAAACCTTTATCTCTCTTTTGTTCAGGGTCAGTTACATTTATAATTAAATCATCAGGTCTTAACTTAGAAGCACTCTGTGTTAATAGAATTTCATTAACCATTTTTTTAACATAATCTTTACCATCAATAACAACACCAATATTTTGACCTTGTTTATTAGACGATTTAACTCCAAGTTTAGCAACGATACGTTTATGCAATGCGGATACAAGTTTTTTATTTGTTTTTGATGTTTTTTTATAACGTGCCTGTTCATCTTTTAAAGCACTCCCAAAATTAGAAAAGAAGTATTTAATATCATCATTCAATTGTTTAGTAGTTTTAAAATCAGTTGTTATAATATCACTTGGAATATCAGGGGCTTGAAAACGAGGGACATTTTCAACCTGTGTCTGTTTAAATTGTTGTTTTTTTACTTTTGGTTCTTCTTGTTTTTCATCTTCTAATTGTAAAGGTGTAAAATTAGGAGACTGAGCAAATTCAGGATATTCTTCTAATAAACGGTCAAATATTTGTTTATATATCCTTGCCCGTTCATCGGGAGACATCGTTGGTCTTTCTCGTTGTTCATCAGGTGACATCGTTGGTGGCTCTTCATCTCGTATATCAATTTCTTCAATAACATCGTCACCTTTTTTATTTTTCATCCTTATTTTTTTTTTTTTTGGTTGTTGTGATGTAGATGCTGATGGTTTTTGTGATGTAGATGGACTTCCACGTCTTAAATTAGGTGGGTCAGATGATGTTGATGCCGATGGTTTTTGTGATGTTGATGCCGATGGTTTTTGTGATGTAGATTTCGATGCTTTTCTAACTTTTACTGTTACCTTTGCTGGTTCTGGTGCTGGTGCTGGTTCTGGTGCTGGTGCTGGTGCTGGTGCTGGTTCTGGTGCTGGTGCTGGTTCTTGTTCTCTTAATTCTGTTGGTTGGGCAACACTATCAACTAATTTTTGAAATAATGGTTTTTGGGTGGACCCACCTATTTTTACTTTACCATCCTTATCAAATAAGTATTGTTGAACTTCTGCTTTTAATAAAAATCCTCTTAAATCATCATCTACCTCTTTCTTGTCTTTACCTATATATTTATTTAATTGACGTTTAATATCATTTATTTGTATTCCTCGCATTGACATATTTATATAAAATAAGAATATATTTTTATTTTATATTTTTTTTAAAAAAAAGGAAAGAAAAAGATTTATTTAAGTTTAATCAAATTCTTGAATGAGGTATAATTAGGGTTTTTGAAATCTTGTAAAGAACTGTTGTAATCCATATTAACAACACGATTGTTATTTTTAATATTAGCAAGATGTTCTGCGTGAGTCAATGCTTTCGCATCGCCAGATTTAGCGACTTTGCCGCCTCTTGAAAGTCCAGAAACATCAGTTAAATCTCTTTTAATCGGTTGGCTTGATGTTAACATTTGTCTAAGACTTGGATAATTTAATTTAAGTTTACGATGACCACTGGGCTGCGATTTCGCATAAGCAAGACATGTTAAATATTCTACTTCACTAATTTTACTATCTTTAATAGCCTTCTTTGCTTTGACTGTTAATTTTTCAGGTGCTTCAATAATTGGAACTCGTTTCCCATCAATAGACATTTTCCCAACAGATTCATTAATATCATTAGTTGTTATTCGCATTTATACTATAATTAAATATAATAAATTTATATAGTTACAGGATTCGGATCTTTTAAACCACCAGATGGATCTCCACCTTGAAAATATTTATTTTTATCTTTAACTTTAAGCGTTACATCTTCTGGTGCTTCTTGTTCTGGTTTCTTCATGTATTTATTTTTAAGTTTAACCTGTTTAGCGTTCTGGTAAGTTGGTAAGTCGTCAGTAATAACCTTAACGTTAAACATCGGTTTCTTTAACATATATTGTGTCTTGCCATTCATTAACTTATATACCTTACCGCTGTCTGAGTTACTACCCCGAAGTTGAGAAAATCCTCTAATTTTGTTATCCATTTTATATAATAGAATAACATAATTATTTTATTATATATTATATAATGAATTCTTCAATGTCAATGGAGACAGAAGCAAATGATATACAACAACCACAAGATATTAATGTTAATGTATCAGGTGAAAACCTTGGTACAATATCAGTCTTTGTGAGTGCTGTCCTGTTATCGTTAGGCGGATTTATTGCTATTGTAATGCAAAATGTTAGAAAATCACGATGTACAAATATCTCGTGTGGTATTAGTAAATGTACTCGTAAATTACCAGATGATGATGAAGATGATAAAGAAGATAGAGCAAGCGATTTGAAAGTTTAAAGGTTTAAATCTCGTGGTGTTAATTTATATATTCCATATAACCAAATAATTAATATGACTAATATTAAAAAAATCATTTGTATATTATATATATGGATAATAAAGAATTATATAAACCGTTTCCATCTAAATCTAAGAATAAGAAATTTAGTATTTATATTATGAAAGATGGTAAAAAGAAATTGATAAATTTTGGCGATAGTCGTTATGAAGACTATACCCAACACAAAGATGAAAAAAGAAGACAATCCTATTTAAAACGTGCCAAGGGCATTAAAGATAAAGATGGGAATCTAACTTATAAAGATAAGAATAGTGCAAACTATTGGGCAATTAAATTGCTCTGGGCTGGTTAACTACCGTACCAGGTCTTTTGTATTTCAAGCGAATGTCCTCTGTTATCGCTCATCTTATCTAATTTAGAATAACTATTTTTGTTTTTAAAATGATTACGAATGATTTTATATATAATCTGTTGATTTAGTTTAATATCTAATCCCGTCAACTTTGGTATTATATTGCCTATAAATCGGTTAATTGTTATATTATTAAAGGGTATACCCTTCTGTGTATTTATTACCAGTTCATTTAATTTAATAAATGGATTCTTCTTGATGATTCTTTTGATAAATGGATTAGTAATTTTTATAATCTTTTCACCATACTTATCTACTGTTTTGTAATCATTCCTTACATACATCAAATTAGGTCCATCAAAATATAGATAGTTTCCTTTATCATCCAAGTCTTTCTTTTTAATATATCTAATAATCAAATCCATATTTCTTGTATTGTATTTGACTATTAAGAATAACACTAATACATATATAGCATTGTAATCTTCTGCTTGTATTGTTTTCATAGCATTATTTAGAATTGCATTTAATTGTAGGTAGTTCATTATACTTATTTCTTCTTTGTTTTTATCCTTTTGTTTATCCATCTTTTCATTCCTCCATTCTTTGATAGTATCACCAAATAAACTTATATCATCATCTGGGTTTAACTTAGAAAATATACTTAGTACTGTGCTTAACCAGTCTATTTTAGATTTCTTACCTAATACAATAACAGCATCTAAAATTAGATTCTTATCAACATCTAATAAAGTCTTTGTATTCAATTGTTTCAATAGACGACCATACCAATCCCTATATCGTTTCTTTGTATAATCGCTGGCTGTATTCATTCCAATAAATCTATCAATCTCGCTCATATTCTTAATACGATATTTTATATATATATATTAAACGAGTGTTTATATATTGTTTATTACAAAAATGTTAAACAATTGTATATAATACCAAGTTTTTAAAAATATTGTATTGCTTATATTTTGGGTACATTTTTGGGTACAGTTGGGTACAGTGTGGGTACAATTTTTGTACCCAGCCTTTTTAACTTGAATTCAAGATAATTATAGATGATTATAGATATTTTATAAGTTCTTCTTATCAATAGATTATTTTGGGTACATTTTTTTTTATAAAGTGGAATAAAATAGAATGAAAAATATAAAATAAAATTATTCTGTAAATACTTTTAAAAAACTGTACCCAAATGCCTCAAAATGTACCCAAAATAAAACTAATACAAATATTGGATATTACATATTACAAATTAAATAAACAGTCTTCTTCTTCTTCTTCTTTAAAAACATCTACTGGTTTTAACTTGTATCCAACTATAACATTACGAATATCTTTGCGTACATCATCACACCAATATTTATATCTTAATCTAAATGGAATAAATGGATTGCTATCTAAATCATCTTTGAATGATTTTTTTGTTAGTTTATCATTTGTTTCTGCTTTATAAGTATTGTAAAGTTCATCTAATGTAATAAAATCATTTTTTGAGTTTGTTTTATCATAAAATTCATTTAATACATTTAACACCGCATCATTATCTTGTAGGTATTCCTCTGTTCTCTGTTTAATACTATCACATACATCAATGCTTTGAATATCACTATTATGATTAATCAATAACATAAATAACGAGTGTTTAATTTGCTCCCTGTATTTATCTGTTTTGAATTGTGTATTACACATTTGGATATATGGGTCATCTTCATCTATTTGTGTTTTATCGGTTGTGTAATATGATTTAAATCCAACATCAACAATCCTGTCCGCGGCGGCTGTATCCACGCGAGAATTAAACGAACATCGTTTATTACATTCCATGATTAGTGTTAATGACAATTTTGTTTTTGTATTTGAACTATATAACTGCCGTGCATTGATTTCATTGCCCCCAGTTATTTCTTTGATAGTTGATAAGGATAAACTCTTTTTTTCATCTGGTTCTCTACAAACGACAAATCGTTTATTGTGTAAGTTTGCTATTTCTGGGTTAGCTCCCGATTTTGTTCCTGCGAGTAATACATTACTTGGCAATGTATATCCATAATCACCAAGCATATTTAATACTGCTTCATGTAATACACCTTTACCATTTCTACCCTTACCATTTGCTATAATAAATTTCTCCAATGTTTGTCCATACATACCAGTTCTTAAAATAGATAAATATGTATTCCGTTCATCTTCATCTATAAATATAGAGTTTAATAGTTTTTGTGCAATATCTGGATTTGCTTCCAAATCAAGGTCGTATCCTGTTGTTAGTGTATTATAATGTTTCTTATCAAAAGGAATCTGTTTATTTGTATAGAGGTCATAACACACATTGTTAAAACACAATATATTTGGTTTGCTGTTAAGTTTCTTATTTTGTTGAATACTCAAAGTCTGTTTAAAGATATCTAAGATATTCTTACGCAATGATGATTTACCTATTTCTCTAAGGATATTTTTTAATGTATTTATTTTTTTAATTATATCAAATTTCTTATCTTCGTCATCTGTGTTATTATATTCTGTTTCTGTGTCTGTTAGAATACTTTTATAATGTTTTTGTAGTAAGTTATAAAAGTATGCTTTCGTTTGATTGTCTTCAAGTTGCTCCCACCATTTAGAATTAAATCTATATACAACATCATCTTGATAAATCCAGTTGTCGCCAGTTAGATTTAAAATAATATTGGTATAGTCTTGTTCTGTTAGTGCTTCGGTTGCTGTATGTTTTTTTAATATCTTCTTATGTTTCTTTTCATTGCTTAATTTAGAATAATAGAATAGTGTCTTACAAGTAATTGAATTATTTGATTTAATTGAATTATATATTTTGTCGTTGTTTGTTTTATCATATTTATCAGGTGCTTTCTGACTAATTTCATCAGCAACATTATCCATATTCAAGTTCTTTAATGCGGTCATGATTTTTAACCAACAGCTGTATTCGGTCAAGTATTCAACTTTAATATTATCAGCAAGTTCTTTAAAAATCAATTTATCCGCTTCTTCTGTTTTTTGTGGTGTCTGTGTTTTCTTAGGTGATTTTCTTGGTGTAATCAAAATTTTTTTAACTGTTGGTCTTTCTGTTTTAACAATTGTGTTCATATCAATGGGCTTAACATTTTCATATTTGCACATCGGTATTTTTATATAATCAGAAGATAAGAATTTATCCATTTTAACGATTGATGGTTGTCCTGTCAATAATTCAATATCTTTAAATTGTGTCTGTAATCTTGTGCTTGTTCTATTCAAGTTAATATATTGGTCTTTGTTTAAAATAATATGTTTCCCTTGTTGTTTTGACATTGATTTATAATGAGGGTATGTATTACATAGGTTTGTAATCATATTATTCATTTGGTTGCCGTAATCAACACCATCTTTAAAATCAACATCAATAAATACATGTTTAGATGTATCAAGCATAACATAACCATCTGTTTTAATAAGACTATTCTTTTTTAACTTTTTTAAATCTTTGCTTGTTCTATCAAGAAAATCAACATTTTTGGTTTTATAACCATCAATGTTTAAAGACATGTATTTAATATCATTTTCTTTACAAAAAGTTTTGAGAGTATTCATTATTAATATAGTATATATATATATTAGTAATGGTTTAAGTATTTTTAAAATCAATTTTTTATTTTTATTATATATATTTTTATTCTGTATTGCGTTTCATTTTTTGTATATGTTCCATTGCTTGTTTGTGTTTCTTTGTTTGTAAATGTTTCTTCATGTTGTTAATCTTGAATATAGCCCCACAATCGCAAGTCACAATCTTATCATTACATCGTTTGCATTCTGCTCTTCTTTTTTCAAGATTTCTATTTCGGTAGGCTCTTGCTTGTGCTTTTTTTCTTTCTTTAATTTCTTCATCTGTATATGTCTTCTTTCTGCCTCTTGGCTTTTTAATGAGTATTTTATTATCACTTTTAGAATTGTTAATAATTTGATTATTTTGCATACTCATTATTATATTGTATATTGTTTAAGTTGTTTTAATAGAATTATAAATCATTTTTTATTTATTCATATAACTATTTTCTTCTTATATTACAAGCGTGACACAATATATTTCTAAATAAACCTGTGGTATGGTCATGGTCCATTACTCTTGTTGTTGAGGTATTCCATCTGTCTATTGTTAGGACGCAATCACAATTTTCACAATTATGTGTATTTAAATATTTTTCATATAAAGCATTATAATCATCACATATTAAGCCCATGTGTTTCCAATCGCTTATTTTGTTTGCTTGTTTCCCATTCGGCGTTTGATTATATTCTTTTTGATATTCAAGCCTTTCTTCTTTATTTTTTTGATATTCTTGTTTTCTTTCTTCTTTATTTTCTTGATATTCTTGTTTTCTTTTTTGTTTATTCTTTTGATAATATATTCGCATGTATTCTTGTTTTATAATATATGTGAGAATGTTTGAATAGTAATTCATCAATTCATATAATTCTTTATCACACATACTATCCTAATTATTATATATATTCTAATTATTGTTTAAGTCTTTTTATCTAAACGCTTTTTTATTTTATTATATTAAATAAATTGTGTATTATTCGCCGTATTATTTTATATTATTTTATTCATTTCTATCCTTGTTAAAAGACCTTGAAAATAATATAAAATGAATAGTTAT
>WLWE01001643.1_pt1 | contig 15942 bp, 22 predicted proteins | sample 6718301 | NCBI WGS metagenome assembly WLWE01 (sample SAMN12718691, study PRJNA515312) | sponge metagenome | isolation source: marine sponge | host: Mycale hentscheli | place: New Zealand: South Island, Marlborough, Capsize Point | collected 2003-05-01 | reverse complement strand
TACCTGCAGAGTTAGTAGCAAGTGGAGTAAATTGATTTAATTGTTCACCTGTTGAAAATCTAATAAACATATCATCTTGTGTTGTAGTATCTCCAATAGTTGTTTCTGTTCCCATGTGAATTAAGTGTCTAGTTGTAGGTGATACTAATGTTAATCTTGATGCAGTAGGATTACCTACGGCTTCGTTAGGTTGTCCCCCTAAAGTATTAGAAGATGTTAGTGTACCTAATGCAGTCCAATATTCTGAATTTTCTACGGAACTTGATCCTGGAGACAGAGTAGTTCTAGATGCTCTTACACTTAATCTAGAAGATGCGGATGCATCCCACGCATAAGTTTTACCGTTAGCAATAGTTGCAATTAATACATCACCCCAATTTGTTAAAGACCAAAGACCCGGTTCTAGTTGTACCGTAGAAGCATTTACTGCTGATCCCCAACCATTAAAGTTAGTAGCATTGGTAACTGTTTCACCATCGCTATGTGCTTGACCATTAGAAGTTCCAGTTGTTGCTGTTCCTAATGCACCTCTGGTAATACCAGTTAATTCATTACCAGCTACACCTGTATAAGTTATTAATTCATTTTCTACAGCAATTGTACCAGCTGTTGGAAAACCTGTTGTAGATGTTAATCTAATTTGTGTAGCAGAACCATTGTTACCTGCTGTATCTGGAGCCAACGCTCCATCTAAATCATTAGATAAAACACCTGTTACAGTTCCACCATATAATCCAGCTCCATATCCATAACCATAGGATTGTGCACTAGGACCAATACTTGCAAAAGGTTTAACTGTACAAGAACTTCCAGAAGTTAAATCAGAACCACCACCATTAGCTTCTGCTGATGGAGATGTAATAGTAAATGTAGTTGATGAGGGTACTGTTATAACTTGACAAATTTTATCTTCAAAGTTTGAAGCAGCAATACTAGAACCTGTTGGCATAGTTACTGCATCTAATTCAACCATATCACCGTCTATTAATCCATGCGCAGTGCTTGTGGTAATTGTAATTGCTGTTCCTCTAGTGGTGCTTGTAGTAAGTGTAGAACTAGTAAACGTAGTTAATACTCCTGCATTGTTATCTACAAAAGGAGTAATATCAAAAAGTTGTCCTTCAAAATATATAAGTAAAAATTTATCTGTACCAATAGCCACATATCTATTTCCTTCTTTATCTACAAAAGAGTGTTGTGCTCTTGCTACACCTTGCATTGTATCTGTAAGTAAAGAAGACCAACCACCTATTTTTTCTGGTAGTCCATATCTAAATCTAGCAAGATCTGAATCAACCCAACGACCTGCAGCTCCAACACTAGTATCTTGTTTGTCTATTCCCGGAGCAAACTTTATTTCAGTGAGCATCTAGTTGCTCCTATGTATTCGTTGATTGTTTTTGCCAGCCTTTAGTACTATTTGTGTAGACAAAAGTTACTGATTCATTGTTAGTAGTTAAGTCTAAATCAGATGCTGATCCTTGAATATTAGAAGAGTTTCTACCTACAGTACATTTATTAGAAGCAAAGCCTCCACTTAATGATGCATCCATAATAGTTACAGTATCACCTGCATTAGGAGACGCTGGTAAATTTACAGTAATAGTACCTCCACCACCATTAGATGTTTCACCAAATACTATATCACCATGAACTGCAGTGTAAGGAGTATTAGTTCCTGTTTGAACAGTTACATTTCCTTGATTTAAAATTCCTGCAAGTTTCATAGAATTTGCAGTAGTACCATCTGTATAAAATACACAAGTAGATCCTACAGGCATATATTTAATCCCTGTCCCCGATCCTCCTACATTTTGCACACCAATAGTACGATTACTATTAGATCTTGTTGTACTATCTTTAACTATAAAAACTCTTTCAGCACCTGTTGGCATAGTAATAACTCTGTCCGCTGCTAAAGTACCAGTAACTTCTATCATTAAGTTTTTACCAGTTGCAGTAGAGTCTCCTAATGCCGAACCGTTGTCTAAGTTTAATGTTAAATCAGCTGCAGCAATACTTACTGTAAAATAACCACTAGCTGATAATTCTAAAATTTGTAAATTGTTGTTTGTAATTGTACCCCATAGACCAGCTTTTTCACCGGTTGCTATAAGCTCTAATTGTAAATCTGATGAGTATGTTGATGCCATAATTTAATAAGGTTCTATTTCTGTCCAAACATTGTTTGCACCTGGAATAATTGGGTTCCAAGTAATTACCCCTACGTCATTAGATGAGATAGTTAATTGATTATCTGTTACATCTATATTCGCACTACCCGTTATTGTAACACTGCTAGCTTTTAAAGTCAAAGGCATTCCAGTGATATTAATATCTACAGAAGAAGATGCTGTAACTAAAGCAGAATTTAAACTTAAAGGAGAAGCACTAATATTTACATTAGCATCAGCTGTAACTGTAACTAAACCACTAGCTAAAGTTAATGGGTCAGAACCTATAATTACATTAGCCGCTTGACCCGTTGCTGTAGATGCACCTACAGATAAAGTTAATGCATTTCCAGTAATGTTAATTGTAACATTACCTTCATTGCCTGAAGCGGCAAATGGTAATGCTGATATTGCGTCAAATCCTAAACTCATAAATAATCCTTAAAAGGAGACAGGGGGTATGTGGTGGTGCCCTGCCTCCATCTAAAGATTATATCATCGTTTAAACCAAGAAGGAAGACCTAAATGAGGACGCTTGTCAAACATATTATCTTTTGCCCCAACGGTTTTACGATTGTTATAATGTAAGAATACTTGTATGCATTCTTTACCTTTAAATTTATTTCGCCAATGTTCTAGTTCACAACCAGAATAAACTAGCATATCTCCTTGTTTAAGATCTACTCTAAGACCTTTTTTACCTTTTTCTCCCGATGGCTCAAGATATATTGGCCAGTCATCACCAGCAAGATTCATAGTAGTAGATATTTCACAACTAAATCTATCTTTGTGTCTTTTTAATTCATCACCTTTTTTATAAATTCTTGCATATGTATAAGCTGGATATAATTTAAGACCTGTTACTTCTTCCATTTTAGGTTGACATTTTAACATTAAAGTTTCCATAGCTATATTAGAATACTGACTATAAGTATGTGGAATTTGTTCATCCTGTCCTTCGTAATGACCTATAATATTTTCAAAAGGTGATATATATCTTGTAGCTCTACAAGTATCATAAACTTGTTTTTGCATTAAAAAATAGTTTGCAACAAAGGCTGCTAGGTCTTTTGATATTGCTTGACGAATAACTGTATATTTTTTATTTTTAAAATTTACCATATTTTTTTAAGCACTTGTTCATTAATATTTTGAAATTCTAAATTAAAAGAAACAATTGTTTTTCTATCTTTTGTTTTCATTTTTCCTGATCTGTGTATTACAAAACTTGGAAAAATAACTATGTCTCCTTCTTTAGCTTTTATTTCAAATTTATTTTTAATATCAGTAGGGTCAATCAATTCAGTTAAAGATGCAGATTTTGGTAGTTCTAAATAATATACTCCTGTATAATTTTGTTCGTGAACATGCCAACCATGTGTTCCATTTTCACCATATTGTTGAAACCACAAAGCTCTAATATAAAAATCTTTTAAATTTAATTTTTTTGTACACTTTATAAAATGTTTTTTTATAAAAGGTAATAAAACTTGTACCCAAGGTCGTTCTAATGTTCTAGAATTATTCCAATCTAATTTTTCAATTAAATCATCGTAGTAAGAATCTTTATGTTTAAGTGAATCTGCTTTGTAATCGTCTATTAACTTTAACAAATTTTTTTTAATTTTTTTATGTCCTTCTAATTTATCTAAAAGTATTTTTGTTTTTATTGTTATTTCTTGCATATTAAATTTTAAATATCTTTAGCCATTTCTTTTGGCACTGCTTGTATATTCCAATGTATAAATCTAAAAGGTTCTATACCATGATCTATTGCAAATTCATGTTCCAAGTATCCTGGAAATATAATTAATGTTCCTGGTTTTGGTTTAAGATGAAATTGTTCGTGACCTGCCCATACACCTTTTAAGTCTGATTTCATTTTTAACTTTGTACATCTTGCACCAGTCTTTGGTTCATGAAATAAAGGATAAGAAGTTTTATCACTACACTTTAAAAAATAAAAACCTGATATGTGTTGATTCCAATGTATATGTGCCGAATGATGTCCCCCACCTTTTTTTGCAAACTCTTGTACCCACATTTCACTAAACATAGTTGAATATTGTTGCATATCAAAACCTTGATGATCTAAATACTCCCAAGACTTTTGACCAATATAATTTCTAAAATCTATAAAATCATTATCATTTGTTAGTGGTGTTGAGTGATATGATCTTCCAAAATCTCCAAAATTTTTTATATATGATTTAGCTTCTGGAAAATTTCTAGCAGCTTTAATATATTTATTAGTTGCTTTAGTTAATGATTTTAAAAACTCTGGTTTTTGTTCACTCCATATTATAGTTGGAAAATAACTATTTATAAACATTATTTAAAAGGCCTCCCTAAATGCCATACTACAAGACTATATCTTGTGCCTGATGTTACTGGTTTAACTCTATGCCACACAAAACTAGGAAATACAATAATAGATCCTTTTGGTAATATTTCTTTTGCTCTTCTTAAGTGCTTGGCTTCGTCTCTCATATGTGGATCATAATTTCTAAAATCAAATTCTAATTCACCACCTGTGTATTCTGAACCGTCTGTTAACTGACAAGTCATAGATAGTTTTCTAATCATACCATTGTCAGGTCCTTTTTTTTCGTAAGGTTTATCCCAACTATCACAATGCCAATCATAATATTGATTGTGTTTATATTTTGTAAATTGACAAGATTCGGATCTTTCCCAATCAAAGTTCCAATTAGCTTGCTTATTTGCTTCGTGAACGTATGGGTGTAATTCTTTATAAATCCAAGTATCATTTAACCATACTAAATCAGATTTTCTTTTTCTTTGTAAATTTTTAACTTCTTCTTTATTTAGTTTTTTTTTATTACTATAACCACCAGTTAAAGCCATAACTTCTTTTTGTTGATTAGCAAAAGCTATTACATCATCACAAAATTTAGGTGTTAATACACCACTAAAATACCAATAATAATTAGATATATTCATAAGTTATTGTTTGTACAAAGTTTAATGAATCTTTTTGATTGTTAGTAAGGTAATACATGTTAGTAGATGGAAACATAATAAATTTATTATTCTCTAATGGTATATCCCAAGATCTACCTTTACGTCTGTTATCTTCATAATGTACTCGAACATTACAGTCTTTAACTTTTACACCATATAACAAAGTATAATCTGGTGAGTTTCGTAGATCTACTGGATCAATATTTAATAAAGGAATTGTAGTTTCGTTAGGTTTATACATATTACCCCAAATTTCTTTATTAACTAAAGTAAATCCATAGTCTAAATTTATATGTTCTCTTACATATGTATTTAACATATCAATTGTTCGTGAAAACGGAAAATCTTTGTTTTGAATTATTGATTGTAAAATATCGTCTGATAACTTATCTCGGTCAATGTCCCAATTTTTAGGCATATCAACATTACCGTAATATAATGATTGTTCTGTTAAGACTTTCTTCTGCATACCACCACCATTTTTAATTTATGCTTTGTGATCTGTCAAGTCCCAAGATTGATTAGCTTCATTCCAAACATATTCCCAAGCGTGTGTAGCATTAAGAGGTTTACCCTCAGCGTCAGTGCCATCAGGAGTTTTATTTTGTTCTTCTTGTTCAGCTGTTAATGCTGGAGCATCACCAATAGGTGATTTCCAATCTGCAGTTGTAATATCTTTTACCCAAGATGCATATCTTTTTTTAGGGAAAAACATATTGTTATCTTCATCCCAAATATGACCTATACCTGCGTAATTTCCTCTAAAGGCTTTTGATTGATCTGCTGATTCTACACCGTTAGTATAATGTTTATTTTGATTTGTATTGTATGAAGTTTGAATCCACATTTGTGCAGGCCAATTATTATGTGTTTCTAAATATTGTTGACCTACTGATTCATCTTCAACACCATCAGCGTTAAGCATATCAGAATTATTCAAAGTTAATACTTGAATAACTTTTCCGTTAGCTCCTAGTTTTGCAAAATGTGCCATAATTATTCTCCTTATATATTAATTTTAATTATCATTCAACTATTGAAATTTGTATCTTATTAATACAATTCCATCAGCACCATTACTGGTTGTTCCAGCACCACCACCTGTTGGTGAAGATCCACCCCCACCACCTGAATTTGCTATTGCTGCTACTGCAGCAGAATTATTAGGACCTCCAGGTCCTCCACCACCTAAACCCCCAGCAGCTCCAGCGGGAGCTGTATAACCACCATCATTTGAAAGAGCACCGCCACCACCACCAGCAAAATATCCTTCTCCTGGACCTGGTACTGGATAATATGCTTTAGGAGCAGCTCCAAAAACTGCAGTTACAGGTGCTCCTGCCCCTCCTGCTCCACCAGCAGAATAAGATCCTGGAGAACTTGCATTACCAGATAAACTATCTCCTGCTGCGCTTGCTCCACCACCGCCTGCTCCACCAGATCTAGCATTTGGACTTGTACCTTGAGTACCACCATCATTTCCTTGAGGTGGACTTACGGGAGGTGTATTTCCTGATCCACCAGGACCTCCTCTACTATTACCTGCTCCACCACCACCAGAACCACCAGGACTACCGGGACCGCCAGGGCCTGCAGCTAAACCACCAGCACCACCTCCAGCTGCTGTAAAACTTGAAAAAATTGAATCAGCTCCATTTGGATTTGGATTACAGTTAGGAGTAAATGCACCACCACCACCTACTGTTATTGGATAACTTTGAACAGAAACTGAATGAGCAGGTGCCGCTAAAGCAGGTTTGCCTGGTACATCAGAACCTAATCTAAATCCACCACCACCAGCACCTCCTCCGCCATTATCAGTACCAGCTCCACCACCTCCTACTACTAAATAATCAACTGAAGTTGAACCTGCAGGATTACCTCCAGCAGTTACTTCAAAAGTTCCAGGACCTGTAAATGCGTGAATTTTAAAATTTCCACAAGTGGTAATTGATCCACCCGTTGCAGTAATATATTCTGCTGTTGGTGCTTCTGATTGTAACCCTGAATCAGTTACTAACCAACCTTGTGTTGAATCTATAAAAATTAATGTTACTGCCAAACCTTCTATTGTTAAAGTTGCATCAGTTGCTGCACCACCAATTTTATCTGAGCCATTTCTAACTAATGTAACTTTGTTTGTATCAAAAGTTTTTGCGTAATCTTTTATTGCAACAACAGCTCCTGCTGTTCCTGCTGGTAGTGTTACATCAATCTCACCACTTGTTGTATTTACAAAATATCCTTCACCAGCGACTGCTGTAAAGTCTCCTGTTTTAACTGTTGTTACCCAAGACGCTGAACCTGTTGCACCAAAGTTTAATGCTGTACCTTGATTGTTAATTGTTGCACCAGAAGGAATTGTGAACGTATCGCCACTATCTCCTAATGTAACAGTTCCACATGCTGCTCTTGGACTAATTTTATTTACTTTTACTTCACTCATAATTTTTACCTATTGAAACCTATATCTTATCACAACAATACCAGATCCGCCAGCAGATCCATCTGAACCATCAGGTGCAGCAGAAAAACCTCCACCACCACCACCTGTATTAACTGTTCCAGCAATTCCTGGTGTATCAGCGCCAGGACCACTAGCTCCACCACCTCCAATACCACCTGCTTTACCATAACCGCCAGGACCATTAGATCCTCCACCTCCACCACCAGAAAAATATGATACACAACTTGAAACTTCTCCAGAAGCTCCAAAACCTTTTACTCCACCACCAGCACCACCAGGACCAGCTCCATTTACATTTGCACTTCCTCCAACTGCCATAGCTCCACCGCCTCCTCCTGCGTGACCATCAGGGGGAGCACTTGTAGGACTTGTTCCACCATTATTTCCTTGAGGAGGTGAGACAGGGGGAGTGTTTCCTGCTCCACCAGCTTTATTATATGCTCCACCAGTTCCACCACCACCAGAACCACCTGGATTACCATCTGCTCCACCACCGCCTGCCATACCACCACCTCCGCCACCAGCTGATGTGATTGTTGAAAATACTGAATTTGAACCAGCTCCTGCTGGATTTGATGTAGGAAAAGGTGTTGCTGGAGATCCACCACCAACTGTTATTGGAAAAGCTGTAGCTGAAACTGTTACTGCTGTGCCACTTGGAAAATTATTTATTGGTCCTGCTGGTGCACAAGTTTGTGGATTAGTTGTTGTGTTAGCATAAAATCTAAAACCACCACCACCTCCACCACCTGATGAGTTTCCACTTAAAGCACCACCTCCACCACCACCTGCCACTACTAAGTAATCTACAATATTATCTGGTGCTGAAGGTGCAGCAGAACAAACTGTAAAAGTTCCAGGTCCTGTAAATGTATGAATTTTATAATCTCCTGAAGTTGTAATTGTTCCACCTGTTGCTATTATATAGCTTGATGCTTTGCTAGAAAATTCATTTTCTTGAATACTTCTCCAACCAACTGTTGCATCTATATATACAAAAGTTACTCCTTGTCCTTCAGCACTTAATATTAATTGTCCTGCTCCACCATTAATTTTTTCTGTGCCATTAGGAAGAACGGTTAAAGCGTTTGAATCAAAAGTATTATTATAATCTTGAACAGATACAATATAACCTGCAACGCCAGCTGGTAAATTCATTGTAAATGTTCCACCTCCAGTATTACAAAAATATCCTTCGCCATTTGCTGCAGTAAAAGTTGCTGTTTTAATGCTACCTGTTTGCCAATCAACAGTTCCTGTTCTACCAAAACCTGTTTGTGATGCGCCTGATGCTAAAGCAATACTATCGCCACTTGCACCTAGTGTAATTGTTGATCCACATTTATTGATGATGTTTGAATCATCTGAAACTTTATTTATATTATCTACTTTAATTTTACTTGTCATAATTATTGAAATTTGTACCTTATTACTACTATACCAGAGCCACCATTTCCACCAGTTCCTCTTGAATAGATTACTCCACCACCGCCACCACCACCAGTGTTGACTGTTCCCACTCCTGCATTACAACCCGGAGTATATCTAGCGCCTACACCACCTCCACCTGCACCACCTGCAGCTAAAGTTGTATTACCTGATCCACCACCTCCGCCAGCTCTTGCTACGGGACTTCCACTAATTGAAGTTGTTGCCCCTGCACCACCTGCACCACCGGTACTTGGATCGCTTCTGTTACCACCTACTGCAGTAGCTCCACCACCACCTCCACCTGAATTAGCTGCTGCTCCTGGACCATTTCCACCATTATTTCCTTGTGGTGGACTAACTGGAGGAGTATTTCCTGCAGCACCTGCTCCTGCGGCACAACTTGGATATGGAGAACCTGATCCACCTCCACCACCTGAACCACCAGTTTTAGCATTTGAACCTGAAGTTCTATCTGCACCACCACCGCCACCACCTCCGGCTGATGTTATTGTTGAAAAAACTGTATTACTTCCACTATCACCTGCAGTTACGTTTGGACCATTACCACAACCTGAACAACCTATTCTTCCACTTCCACCACCACCAATTGTAATTGGAAAAGCTCCTGGAGCTAATGATAAAGAAGTAGGATTTGCTAATGGACTAGCTGTATATGGTCCTGAAACTGTTGCACAATGTGATTCTCTAAAACCACCTGCTCCTCCTCCACCACCACAAACTCCACTACTATAACCAATACCACCCCCACCACCACCAGCAATAACCATATAATCAAGTTTTGCTAAAGGACCTGTTCCAGAATTAATTGTAAAAGTTCCTGGACCTGTAAAAGTTGCTACTTTAAAATTTGTATCTACTGTTGCTAAAGTATTACAAGCTCCTGAAACAGAAGCACATATAAAAGTAGAACCTGATACATCAGCACTGGAATCGTGAACTTCTAACCAACCTTTTGTTGAATCTACAAATATTAAAGTTACTGATTGATTTTCTGTGGTTAAACTAGCAGATGAATTAACACCTTTAATTTTATCTGAACCATTTGGAGTTAAAGTTACTGCGTTTGAATCCCAAGTGCTAGCATAATCTTTAAAAGCTACAATAGATCCTGCTGATCCTGCTGGTAAATTAACTGTTATTACACCACCTGATGTGTCTAAAAAATAACCTTCGCCATTAGCTGCTGTAAAAGTTCCTGTTGTTTTAACAGTTGTTTGCCAATTTACAGTTCCTGTTCTACCAAAACCTGATTGAGTAGCGCCGCACGCTAAAGTTACAGCTGTGCCTGATCCACCTAAAGTTAAAGTTGAACCACTTTGTTTATCGATTGCATCTACTTCTATTTTTGACATTATACTATTACTACCGTCCCAGTTATTGTAATTGTACCCGGTAAAGTAAGAGGTCCTGCAAGAACTGCATTCTCTATTGTTTGAGTTCCATCAATTGTTGCCGCTTGATTGGGTATAAATTCGTTTGGAGAGGTTTGCCCTCCAATGTATTGGATTCCATTTACTATTGCCGTCATAATTCCTCCTAAGAACTAATTGTATCAATGTACGAAAGAACCACGTCTAAACTACTTGCTGTATCAGAGACTGCTTCTAACGTATCACCACTAGCTAAAACAATTTTAGCTCCGCCTTGAATTAATTCAATAGCAGAATTTGGTGGAATACTAACTCCTTTTGCTAAAAAGTAATCAGCTCCGCCTTTAGCAATTTTAACGTCAACAGCAATAGTTGATGTTAAAATATTACAACATCTAATACCAATTACTGCATCATAATTTCCAGCTGCTAATAAAGTAGTATCACCCGTTCCAATTGTTCTAACTAATACATTTCTAAAATCTTGTGCCATATTTTTTTCCTATAATGCAACGGCCATTGCTAATGCAAAACCATTACTTGCTGCTCCTACTGGTGTTCCTGTCGAGTCTAAGTAGACAGACTTACTTGCAGGCATTGTACAAAATACATCGAGAGTGCCTGAAAAATTAATTTTTGAAGTATTACCTAAAGAGTTACTTAAAACTGTATCTCTTGCAAGAGTATCAGGTGTTGCATCAGTTACTGTACCAATACCAACTTCCCAATTACTTGTACCTTGAGCGTTGATAGCATAGTAAGTTGTATTACTATTACCAATTCCTGCAACAAAAGTTACAAAACCAACTGAAGCACCGGCAAGATTTAATGTGCCTGTACCTGTTGTTGTACTAGTTTCTTTTACTCTGTCATTTAATACTAAAGCCATTAAATATTCCTATGGGTTTCCAGTTATACTTAATAAAGCGCCAGATCCTGAAGGACTTCCTGCAGTTGCACTTGGGAAAGTAACTTTAAAATCACCAGCTGTAGAAGTAATGTCACCACCAAAATCTAAAATTGCTACTAGATATTGGTTAGCTGTTGTTCCACCAGGTGCTACATATTTATATAACACTCCTGTTCTTGCTGTGATTGTAGAACTTGTCCAAGTAGGATCAGTTGTAAAATCTACTGTTGTATAATCTCCAGTTTGTGCCACTACTCCTTGACCAGTAGTTTTTCCATCTGTTGTATAAGCCGTTCCACTTGTACCAACTTGGTTAGCAGCAGCAGAAGTATAAACAGAATCGGTTACTGCGAAAGGCGTAGCCGTAGTAAACAGAGCGAGATAATACGCATTGTTAGCAGATAGATCATGCTGTCCTTTTAGGATCCCTTGTTTAAAAGCATAAGGTACTACATTTGCCATATTTTTTTCTCCTTAATTAATTTGTTCCGTAACTAGATGGTGGTTTAGATTTTAATTGTTGACGAACCATGCCATCTTCATATTCGTCTCTGCGTCTGTAACCGATTTGTTCGGTTGCGTACGTGGTAAGAGCGTTTTCATATTGCCCTTGGTAGTATTGTATCATATCTTGTGGACCTTTCAAGTATCCAAATGTATTTATCAAACACCCATATAAAAGCAAGTCTTGATATTTATTAGATAAATAAGTTCCTAAAGTAGAATAATCTACTGGAGTTGTTTCTGTAATGCTTGGTGCTTCTTTGTTATAAGCTAATGTTATAGCGTAGGTTTGATTAGGAGTAGGTGCTACTACCCAAAATTCTTCATCCCAATTACCATAATATTTTGGAATATCTACAGCTGAAGTATCAGGTGTAGAATAATATTCTGCCATAAAACTTGGATCTCTTTGTTCTAAAAAAAATTGATTGCCTGCTGTGTCTTTAAGTTGAACATAATTTATAGATCTTAAGTCTTGTGGAATAGTTACATATCTGTTTCCAACAATTAAAGTAGATGTTGCATAGTGAGCATTTTGATCTGTAGGTACTGCTCTTAAAATTGCATTCTCAGCATTTTTAATTTGAGTTGATAAAACTGCATCTGTTAAAACTGTATCAGATACTTCTGTGTATCCTCTAATATCTGTTCTTAAGTTTGCTAAAGTATATGCCATATTATAATGCCTCCAATGTTATAGGTCCTGCTGAGCATCCACTAAAACCACCTTTAACTCCACTTGTTGTAGCAGCATCACCACTTTGAAAATAAAAATAACTAATTGGATTAGTTAACACATCGCTTGTAGTATTACCAGTTACATTTCCTGCTGCATCTATTTTACCTAATTGAATTGTAAAACCATTTGCAGAATCAATATCTGTTACACCAGCAATATTAGGTATAGCACTAAACGATTGTAAATTATAAGCGTCAGCTCCACCAGAGCCACTTGAAATAACTAAAGGTGCTCCTCTTAATCTAACTTTACTATCAGCTTTTCTTTGATGATCTAATGAATAAACATTAACATAAGTATTACCACCAGAAATAATAATTTCAAAAGGATTAGGATCTAATAAAATTAATTGAGCTGTTGAAGCTGCTTGAACTCTAGGATTTTGTAAAGCTTGAGGATCATTACCAACTGGTTTAGGTTCAAGTTGTGGTTGTTTAGGTTCATACTCTGAGTAATGAACTAAAGATCCATTCCATTCTCTAACCATTTCTGTATATGGAAATCTTAATCCCGATCTATCAGAAATTGCTAATGCTTGTTTACCTCTTGCAAAAACTCCCATTATGACATTACTCCATCACCATAAAATGTTTGTGGAGAAATAAATGTAGATGTGCCTTGGTTGTCTGCATCTAATGCTCTTAACATTTCACTTTCATAAATTCTCTCAAGATCTAAAGTTCTTTCAGGAGAAAATTTCATACTTAAATAATATGCAAGACCTGACATCATGCATGGATAAAATCTGTTTACTACATCAGAAACATTTGTATATGCTCCTGGATTTTCTATTTTAGATAAATAATAAAAACAAAATTGAAAATTACTTGGTGTAGTTGTGCTTGATACACTTGAACTTGGTGTAGCATATAAAAATATACTAGGATTAATTTTTCTTTCTACATAAAACTGAGAAGGAGTTCCTTGTGTTAATTTATTTGGTGTTGCATTATATTGTGATCTACTAATTTGTGTTAATGCAATATCAGCAGGATTAGTTGTTGTAGTATTATTTCTGTAATATGCTTCTAACATATCACTCATATCACTTGGAAAATTTATAGAATCTGTTGCAAAACTATATTCTGCTTGACCTAAAATTAAAGGTACTTTAGCTAATTTTACTTTCCATAAATGCACTCCTCTGTTTTCCCATTCTTGAAACATTATGTTTAAAGATCTTCTTGCAGATCTTAATTGATAACCTGTTCGTGTACCTCTTATATTAGTTCTTTCAAAAGCTTCTTCTATAATGTCGTCTATGGCTGGATTAAATTTATTAGATACTCCAGAAGATTGAGTGATAGTAGGTGCATCACCACCCATGCCAACATGTTGAGTGCAATAATAAAATAAATTAGGTACAGTTTGATTAGTTCTTGTAGTTGAGTTTCCTACTATAATAGTAGTGTTTGATCCTGCATTTCCTGATACTCCTGTAGTAGTTACACCAGTTGTGTAAGCTGCTGCTGGTGAGTTATTTGGATTTGTAGAAAATGCAAAAACGTGAGTACCATTAGTAGTGTCCGAAGTATCGAAGATATAAGTATTACCTTCTTGTAACTGAATAGTCGGGCTAACTGTACCATTAATATAATACTTGTTTTGATCCGCACTATATTGGTTAGTACCAGTTGCAACCGTAACTGTATAAGTAATAGTCGCCATGTAAAAACCTTATCCGCCAGTTATAGTTAAAGTAACGCTTCCGCTTGATCCAGCTAAATTATAAACAATTCCATTTTTAAATAAAATACCAGAACCTGGAACATAAACTTCTAGTCCTTCAGTGCCATAATTATAAGTAGCTACTAAATTTCCAGCTGCTGCCGCACCTGCTGTTGCTGCATCATAGAGTAATAAAGTAGAACTTGCTATTCCTTTTCCTTGAATAGAAGTAATTCTAGCTCTACCTAATCTTGATAAAGTATCACTTCCAATAGTAGCAAGATTTAAGGTTGTTTGATCGCTTGAGTATGAGTTTCCCATTTTTATTTTTCTCCTAATTTATTCTATGCTCCCAAAGGAGCATAGATAATTAATTAATTACTTTCAGCGCCGTTTTTTTCGTCAGCTACAAAGTAGTAAAGAGTACCACTTGCAGAACCTGCTGCAGATGTATTAGCTTCATGAGTAACTGTTAATTGTTCTCTTGCGCCCGCAGCATTTACAATAGCTGGTCCATATTCAACCGCATTAATAATTGTTGAAATACCACCAAGTGCTGCACCATCAGTTGCGCCACCTACTACTGAAAGAGATTTTGCTGTAACTGGTTGAGCAATTGCCAAACCATTTGGATCTGCAACTACAGTTCCAGTTCCTACTGGAGTATAACCAATATCTTGAGTAGCACCTCCAGTACCGCTCGCATCCCAAATTGCTATTTGGTAAACGACAGCACCTTTTGGTAAAACTACTGAAGTTGTATCTGTTTCTGATTTTTGTACATTTCCATCACCAGCTGTTAAAGTATTTGGTATATGAAAATTTGCTGTTGCACACATAGAGCCAGCTATTGAAGTTCTTAAGCCGTCTCCGTTTTCTCTAACGTTTCCTAAAAAAGTTGTGTTAGCCATATTAATATCCTCCTAGATATTTTAAATACAGTCCCTAGGGAAGTCGACTATATGCGTCTGTATTCAATAAGTTTATTTAAATATATAGTAAGGTAGTTATAACTGATTTTTTAGTAGAGTGCAAGAGAGCCTATAATGTGGAGTGAATTTTCCAACGATGTAGCTTTTTATTAAGTAGCTACAGAAACTTGCGGAGCTGCGTCTTCGACAGTATTCTGTCTGTGAGCAATAGCTGCTTCTTCCAGCTTAATGTCAGTAATGACTTTTTTAACTTTGTCATCAATTCTGACCATTTCAAGAGTATACTTACCATTGTCAATATGCTCTTGTTCCCACTTCAACTCCAAGGACCTTTTTTGTTTGTATAGGTCTTGTATCATCAATAACCTCCTCATAAGTTATTCGATTTATCTCGTCTGAGTAATTATTTCCGAGATACTCCCATTTTATACTCTTTTCTCCTAGTTTGTCAAGTATTGCATTTTCAACGCTTTCAGCCGTATCTTCTGCGTGTTCTATTTCAAACTTAGCATGATGGCTATAAGCCCAAATATTAATGAGAGTTTTTTTCATTTACACACCTTTATAGTTAAAAAAGGGGCCGAATTATGTCGGCCCCTTAAATTATTTATTATGCGCCAGGATTTCCGTAGATTCCTCTTGGATCAGAGAAACCAAATACGTATCTTTCTCTAGCTTTGTATCTAACATTACCAGTATCGAAGTCGCCTTCCATAGTAGTTTTGATAGGTGATCTGCTAA
>WLWE01001641.1_pt1 | contig 15959 bp, 6 predicted proteins | sample 6718301 | NCBI WGS metagenome assembly WLWE01 (sample SAMN12718691, study PRJNA515312) | sponge metagenome | isolation source: marine sponge | host: Mycale hentscheli | place: New Zealand: South Island, Marlborough, Capsize Point | collected 2003-05-01 | reverse complement strand
AAACTTTTCCGTGGGTCTTACTAAAAAATTAGATTTAATAGTTTCGTTAAATCCTACAACTAATAATTTAACTTACCATGTTGTAAGTATTGATGACGGATTAGGTGTAAACACTACTTTAAATTTTAATACTACTAATTTAATAACAGGGATTAACAAAATAGAAGATTTATTATTCTTCACAGATAATGTAAATCCGCCAAGAGTAATTAATGTTCTAACCAATTATCCTAACCCATTAAATAATTTAGATGTTCTTACAGCCGAAGAATTATTGGTTATTAAAAAACCTCCAACAGCATCTCCCAAACTAACATTTAAATTTAAGACAAACGCTTTAGGTGATGATTTTTTATCAAACAGGTTTATTTGTTTTGCCTACAGATATCAATATGCAAATGGAGAGTATACGGCTACTTCTCAGTGGACAGAACCTGCGTTTGATCCTAACATATATGAGTACGACTTTGCTACTAATACGAACGAAGGAATGATAAATACCATTAGTGGTATTGATATTGTTTTTAATAGTGGGAGTAGTTTAGTAAAATCTGTACAGTTATTATATAAAGAAAGCTCTAGTAATGTTATTAAAATAATTGAAAAATTAGATAAAAATCTTTTAGGTTATGCAGACAACATAGATTATAGTTTCGCATTTAATAATAGCAAAATATTTACAGTACTTCCAGAATCTGAGCTTTTAAGATTATATGACAATGTACCATTACGAGCTGTTGCTCAAACTATAATGGGTAATAGATTGGTATATGGAAATTACTTTGAAGGTTATGATTTAAAAGATTTATATAACAATCCCGTTCAACAACAATACGTTGCTAACTTAATACAAACAGATATTACCAATATTGAGTTAGAAACCACTACATTGAGTGGCACCTATACATATGGCGCTTCTAAAACTATTAATAATTCCGTTTTACAAGTTCAATTAGCTGCATTAAATCAATTTACTCAATTAATTGCAGGAGTGTCATTAAACTTTACCTTTGTATTTGAACACTCTGTATATGACCCAACAGCGAGTCAACCTACAACTACAACTGAAAATGTTGAGATTCAATTCTCATATACTCTTCCTGCGGATTACACCTCAGTTTTTGATTTAGTTTCTGATACGCAGTTTCAAGAGGCTATTGGTACGAGCACAAATATAAAACCTGTATACGATGCTTCGGGTGCCAACTCATGCACAGGATTTACTCTTACTGATAATTTTAATTGTTTAATACCAACCACTCAAACTACAAGCACAGGCACCGTAACAAAATATGCAAGTGGTATTACCTCAAGCACGCCACCAGGTGGTGAGCCTATTGCTATACTTAATAATACACCCGCCACTACTGTAATACAATTACAACTTCCCGCAATGCGATATGTGACAGACCCCGCTAGTCCGTCTGGAGGTTTTTATGAATATTATAAGATTATTTCATCAGAAGCCACGTACAGTTCTATTAGCACACCTAAGAGCTTACATAGTAATAGAGGATATGAAATAGGGATTGTGTATATGGATGAGTTTTTACGTTCCTCTACGGCGCTTACAAGTACAAACAACACCGTTCATATTCCATGTCGAGCTTCAAGACAACAAAATGAAATTAATGTTACTATACCGTGGGGACAACGTGCACCGTTTTGGGCAAAATTTTATAAGTTTTGTATCAAGCCCGATAAGAGTACCTATGAAACTATTTATGCAGAAACATACTTTAAAGACCCTAATAGCAACTCTGTCTATTTTTTATTAGAGGGAGAGAATGCGGCAAAAGTAGAATCTGGTCAAAGGCTTGTAGTTAAGAGAGACAGTGGGGGTGCTGTTGAACAATGTGTTGTGGCTACTGTAATTGAAAAAGCAAGTCAAGCAGCCAACTTTTTACAAATAGAAAATCCTTTCAATACAGGCACAGATAAAACAGAAGATGGCTATTACGTCGCTATACCTTCGGGAGCATATGCAGAAATAGTACCTTCTGGTTTTAATATTTCAATAGATGAATCTGTAGGACAAAACTTTGTAGCTTATCCTGCTGAACGTATTACTTTTAATGCGCAAAATAAAACACGAGGTTTTCCTATTGGACGATTTAGAGTTAACGTAATAAACCCTAATCCAGATTTTGCAACAGTAACACCAACTGAATATAAATACAAAGACTACTCTATACCTGTCAATAGTAAAGTTAATATTCGTGTTTTCCAAAATAGAGAAGGTGGTAGTAGAAAAAATGGCAAAGGGTGTGAATTTAGACGTAACCTGTATGAATCACGAGATTTATTTGCCTCAACTAATTACACCGATTTTAAAGCCTTTTTTGAAGGCGACAATATAGACCAAAGAATTGTTAACGATAGTGAACCAGAAGTTGGAGGTGGAGGCACAATAAACAACGTATACAATACAACTCTTTTAACTGGTGCTGCAACAACGCCAAGCCCTATTGTTGACAATGGTAATACTGGGTATTTAAGTGGTTCTGATGCAACCTCTATTATCCCTGTGGCTTTGGGTACCAACTACTATCAATTTTACAGATCGGATCCAGCTTCGGGTGGCGATAATTCACTATGGTTTATAGCAACTGGTACACTTAGTTGTAAAAGTGCATTAGGAATAGGAGGCCAGGCATCAAATGTTGAAATAGAAATAACTGTAGAAAGAGCAAATCAAGCAGGGGTTGTAGTATTTGAAACAGAACCCTCTGATGCATCCCCCGATATATGGTATGAAAACGAGTTATCTTTTCCCATAAACTCTAATGGCGAACATATAGGAAATTTACAAAACCAAAACATACAAACACAAACTCCTGCAATAATAGAAACAAACTTTTTCGATTGCTTTTCATTCGGTAACGGTGTAGAAAGTTATAGAGTAAGAGATTCTATAAAAGGAGAAACATTTACTTATGGTAATAGGGTTACAACCACAGCGGGGCAAGAGTATCAACAAGTACACAGATTTGCTGACCTTACCTACAGTGGTATATTTAATAATGAAAGCAATGTTAATAAGCTAAATGAGTTTAATTTAGGATTATTAAATTTTAAAAATCTAGAAGAGTCATTTGCTTCAATACAAAAAACTGTTGCAAGACAAACAGACATTTTAGTTTTACAAGAGGACAGAATATCTTATGTTCTTGCAGGTAAAGACTTGCTTTCTGATGCAGGCGGTGGAGGTGCACTAACTTCAGTACCCGAAGTGTTAGGTCAACAAATAGCTAGACTAGAAGAGTTTGGAATAAGTAGAAACCCTGAAAGCTATGCAGAGTTTGGATCAGACAAATTTTTTACTGATGAACAACGTGGAGCTGTAATACAACTTAAAGGTGGTGCATATAATAATGAGTCATTAACTGTCATATCAGAGTTTGGTATGAGGTCGTATTTTAGAGATTTATTTCATAGTACATACGATCAACAAAAAGTGGGTGGTTTCGACCCTTACATGAATGAGTATGTTTTATCTTCCAACAGTAAAAGATTACCTTTTGTAGGTGACTGTGATTTATGCGGAACAAGTAGGGATATTCGACTACAACCTTCAGTGTCATTTACTTATTGTGTAAACGTGACACAAGAAGTAGGAACGGTAAACATAGATTATGTTTTACCAAGTGGAGGAAACAATAATATTGTTACTGAGGATGGCACTGGAACTACCAATGAAATTATAACAGCAGAAACAAATTCTGTAGCTCCTAGTGGCGGAGATATAGTAACAGAAGATGCAACCGCAAATAACACTTACACCATTACTGTATTATATAATGGCGGTAGTTTTACTACTGGACCTGTAAGTGTTAATGGTACTTTACAAATCGATAAAAATTCTGTATATGCTGATATTGTCTCAATCACTATATCTTCTAATTCTATAACTACAGATTCAATTGAAATTACAACTTTTTGTCCTGAGCCAGATCAAATTACTATATTTCAAGTTTCTATTACTAGCAATGAAGATAGAGGTAAGTTTATACACAATCAATATAGATGGACTGATGGATTGTTTATTTCTCCTTTACATTCTGAAATTGTAGAGTTTGCCACGGGCACTCAATACCCTTTATTATCACAATTTACACAGTTAACAGGTTCTCAAGGTGCAGGTGTAATTCCAGATGACGGAGCGGAAATAACTATTATTAGTAACAAATTAGATTTTGATGATTTTGAGTTTGACCAATTTAAAAATAATTTTAGATATTTAAGGACAAGCACATTTTATGGTAAAACAATAACTAATTTAGCGGCTTTACTTGCTGCATCAAACACAGCTACTCCTATAAATGACAGGTTTAATCCAGAGTTTTCCGCACAATTTAATATGCCTTCTGGTACATCTGCAGATAAAAATTTATATTTAATATGGGATTATCGAAAATCTACTGAAGTTCAATTGTGTTATTCTAGTGTTTCAACTACCGACGCTTGTTGTACTTGTGCAGTTGAGCCAACACCCACAACAACACTGACACCAATACCACCAGTTTATACTTGTAATCAATATACTTTAGAGGTTCCTTCTACATGTGCTACGTATTTAGTAATTCCTCAACCAGGAACTACAACAACAGTAAGTTTTACTAATTGTGTTGGCTCACCAACTACTTATACTGTAACTGACCCAGAACAACTAGATGTGTTTGCTCAAACAAATACAGTATCAGCTACCGCAGGCGCAACAATTACTTTAGTAGCAGGCAATGGTGGTGATGTAGGTTCTTTCTGGTGGCTTGGTTGTGATGGTACACCAACAACTGAGACAGTGCATCCAGGATCAGCTAATGCAATAACAAGATGTGCTATAAATACTCCTCAACAACCCGCAGGGCAAAGTGGAACCATAACTCAAACAGGAGTATGCACGGTATATTTTTATAGAGCTCAAGTTTGTAACTCAGCTGCAACAGTCTTTTTACAAGGGCAAACCTCTTTAGGGCAATTTAACATAGGTGATGTGGTACAATTTACACCTATAAACTCTGACAATATAAACACGGGACAACCAACACCTACTAATTGTGCTACAATAGATAAGTTTGGCGTTGGAAATGGACAAGACGGTGTTATAAATTTACAAGCATCAGCATGTGGTGATACCACTAACTGCCCTCAAACTATTCCAATATATAAATGGGTATTTAGTTCCAATTCCGCAAGCGGTGGTTTTGCTTCTCCTATTCCATGTAGTGATAGTACGTTTTGTTCGACATTTGTTTACACAACAGCGTCAAGTTTAGCAACCACATCTCCTGGAATAACAAGGTTTTATTTAGATGCAAATCTAATGGTGCCTTTCCAAGGACAAAATACTTACTATGGTGTTGCTGCACCCGCTGCTGGTCAAACGGATGCCAACCCCCAGTTCAAGCAAGCAGTTTTAAGAATGGATGACTCTGGTTTCTCCACTGAACTACAAAAATGTTAACTTTGTAAATATGGGAGCTGCAGCAACATTTTATTTAGACGGACCTAGTTTTGAAGAGGCAACTACAGTTTTCACAGATGCTGCACTTACAACGTGTGCGCCTAATGGTTTTTATCAAATAGGCAATATTGTTAGAGAGCAGGTAGATTGTACGGCAGGTTTAGGCGGTAGATTATTGCCAAAAACGGCGTGCCCTACATGCGGTTCACCTCCGACAACTGCACCTCCTTTTACTACTCCTCCGCCGCCTACTACACCGCCAATAACGGAACCACCGCCACCACCTCTTTATTATAAGCTTTTAACTTGTCCAATTACACAGGGCAGTAGTTTAAAGTATACATCAATAACACCTTCTACCTCTTCGCAAAACCAAAGATATCAAGACAGCACTCAAAATCCACCTATATCTTATGTGTATGATAACAGTGCGGGTACAACTACACCACCGCAAGGAACTATTAGTAACACTGTACAAATCGTTCCAGGACAATTTGGTTGTCCAGCTGTTGACCCAGTCTTTAATTTTTATAACGCTATAGAGTGTGATAATGTAACTGCGGTTGTAATTAGGTCTGATGAGACAACTACATTTGTTGCAGGGCAGGTTGTAAAAACTGTAGGTTCATCCGTTTGTTATTCTATAACAACAGATGCTGCGCCCAATACAACCTTTTTAACTTATGACACAAGTGTGGCGCCGTTTTCTAATTGTGATGCGTGTAATCCGCCCGCACCAGACCCAAATGGTTTTAAAATCACACAATCAGGTCAGCCTGATAACGAGGTATTACAAAATTCAAGTAATCCACGTACTGAGGGAGAAAAGGTATTGACTAATATTAATAGTGATTGCTGGACTTTGGGTACGCCAATAGTGACAAGTACAGGCAACACAATAACAGGTGATTGCCCTCCAGTTCCAGAGTGTACAGAATTCTCTGTTAGTGCAAATTTAGGTACATCAGCCACTATAAATGGCACACGATGCGGTGGTACTTCGCCAGCTTCTCAATTGAATATTCCAACAGGTGATGCAAGTGGAACATTATGCTACATAACCTCTACTATATCAATAACCAATGGAACTCAATTGGATTCAAAACCGTGCACCGCAACACCACCTGCACCATCTGATCCATTTGACTACTACAATTTAGAAAAGTGTGATGGAACTGGCTCTACAATTGTAGCTCGTTATAATGGAGCAACTATTAATAACGGACAGTCTGTAAAAATAAGTTCTGTATGTTATAAAGTAATAAGCACTTCAACAGATAATTCAACAACTACTGATATAGTAGCTAGTGAAATTTATTCAAGTTGTAGCGCATGCGACCCTTGTGCGGGTATAAATACTTTGTCTTTAAGTTATAATGCCAACCAAAATTGTACAACAAGTGGTGTACAAAATTTAAGAACTAATGGTACTACTTTATTATCATCGAGCTTAATATATCAACCTACAGGAGCTTGTAGCTCAAGTAACTATGCCCCTATTGGGTGGTATACACAAATTACAGCATCTGGTTCAAGCTCTAAATTTTGGAATGGTGTTACTTTTACTCAAACAATAACACCGTGTCCTACTGCTCCAACAACAGTTACAGCCACATTAAGTGATGTAGACAATCAAATAGTAGGACCAACGGCTGGTTATACTATAGCAGGAGACGCTGCTGGAGATATTATAACAGCACCATTTGGAGGTTCTACTGCCTTTGCTTTCAATACTACTGTAACTGTAAATAACGGATATACTTTTAGCTCTGGTCCAACTGTAAATAATTTTAATGGAACACTAACAAACACTAATTTAAGCGGTACAACTACAATTACAGGTACTGTTACTCAAGACGCACCCGCTTTCTTTTATCAAATAAGACAATGCAATACTAATGCCTTATTTAATTTAGAAGCAGCCTTTGCCTATAACACAGGAGATGTAGTTCGTTTTCTAATCGCAGGTTCAGGAAGTACTAATCCCACATGTGGTGAAATAATTGGAACTCCCGCCGCAGGGTCAAGTGTTGACGGATCTATTATGTATAATGTGCCAAATGGGTGTAATGATTTTCAATGTACTGGGGTATTTAATCCTTTCTGATTTTATTTGTAAATTGTAACAAATTTAATCTAATGGAATCTATTTTTATACAAATCCCTAGCTATAGGGATCCTGAATTATTACCCACTATTAAAGATATTCTTGCTACTGCGATACATCCAGAAAGATTAACTTTTGGTATATGTCATCAGTTTCATCCTAACGATTTATGGGATAGTTTAGATGAGTTTAAAGACGACTCAAGGTTTCGTATTATATCTGTACCATGGGATGAGTCAAGAGGTTTGTGTTGGGCTAGGCATCAAGTGCAAAAATTATGGAAAGGCGAAAAATGGACTTTACAATTAGACTCACACCACAGAATGTTACAGGGTTGGGATCAAGCTCTAATATATATGGCTAATCAAACAGAGGTATCAAAGCCTTTAATATCTACATACGCTGGAATGTATGACCCAAAAACAAATGACAAGATAGGTGATATACCTTATAAAATGTTGCCTCTTAAATTTAGAGATTATGGTACCATAATATTTGCACCAGGCGAAATAACAGAGTGGCAAAGTTTAACAAGACCCATACCAGCAAGATTTGTTTCAGGGCATTTTTATTTTACATTAGGTATACATTGCAAAGAGTATGTCTATGACCCAAACCTATACTTCCAAGGAGATGAAATATCTCTTTCTGTTCGTTCCTATACTTTAGGATATGATTTATTTCATCCACACAGAACGGTGGTATGGCACGAGTATACACGTGAAGGTAGAGTAAAACATTGGGATGATTTTAACGACCCCGCACAAAATAAGATAAACACTACATGGAGTAAGATAGATGAAATATCTAAAAGTAGGTTGCGTCAACTACTTGGCATGGAGGACAATGGTCATACATTATATCCCCATGACATGGGAAGAATTAGAACTATTAAAGAATATGAAGAATACGCTGGTGTTGATTTTAAACTAAAAAGAATACACCTATCTGCAAAGGATGGTATAAATCCTCCTACTGTTATATCTGCTGAAGACAATTGGAGAACCGAAAAACATGAACATTATGAAGGAACTATTAGTTGGACTGAAGAATATCCAAAGATTAGAACTTCTCTTGGGTGTACTTGTAATATAGCTTTTATAATGGTGGCTATTGAGGATAAAACAGGGCGTATATTATTCCGAGAAGATTTAAATAAAAATGAATACGTAAATGGTGCACTAACCTCCTTAGTATATAAATTTAAATCTAGCACACCACCTATAAAATCTATTGTTTGGACTCATACCACCAAAAATGAATGGGTACATAAAATAGAGAAAGAAATAATTTCTTAATTTAGTAGTCAATATGGCACACGAAAATCTAAACTTTACCGATTTAACGCTAACCTATAGTGAAAACTCAGAGGGTTGGCCTTCTTTTTATTCTTATATACCAGAGCAAATGGTGGGTATGAATAATTTTTTCTACACTTTTGATGGTGGGAATATATACCAACACAACACAAACGCTGTTCGAAACAATTACTATGGTGTTCAATATCAGTCTGAGATAAAAAGTGTATTTAATGAATTACCAATAGAAAATAAAATATTTAAAACTTTAAATATAGAAGGAGAGAACGCTTGGACATCTACATTCGAAACAGACCTCCCTAATACAGGTTTAATTAATGACGATTGGTTTGTGCAAAAAGAAGGCGATTGGTTTGCATACATTAGAAGTGCGGGGTCTGATCCTGCAAATGTCACTGAATTTTTACAAAGGTCTATGAATGGGATAGCTCAAAGTAGTAGTGTAACAGGAACGAGCTCGATTCCAATTATAAATTTTGCTACAAGTGTTAACATTGGAAGCATTGTGTCGGTAGGTGACATGGTTTATTCTGCCCTACCTCCTTATACGACCCCAACTTTATCAGGGCAAATAACAAGTATTGAGGTGGACATACCCAATAACATTAACAGAATTACTTTAGATTCTACCATCACAGGAGCTACAGCACCAGCAACACAAACAGGATTTATTTTATACATTAAAAATCAAAACGCTGAGTCACACGGGCTACTAGGACATTACATGGTATTTACCATGCAAAACAACAAGACAACCTCTACAGAGCTATTTGCTGTAGAGAGTGAGGTAACAAAAAGCTTTCCATAAAATTAGTATCTTTGTTTGTAAATGAATTAACCGTACGAAACCTAGATGAACTTGATTACGAAAAGTATTTAGTTCACTGGTGGAAGGATTGGAAATGGGTTGCACCTGTTAAAGATTTTCTTCCCGACTCTGGCAAAGGAGGAGTGATGGTTTTGGACAATGATACCCCTGTTTGTGCAGGATATATTTATATGACAAATTCTAAAGTAGCTTGGGTAGATTGGATTATATCAAATCGTGAATATAAGAACAGAGCGAAAAGGAAACAAGCTCTTACATTATTGATTGAAACTTTGACAAAGATGTGTAAAGATTTAGGATTTATATTTTCTTATGCACTTATAAAAAACAATAGCTTAATGAAAACATATAAGGAGTTAGGGTATACAGAGGCTGATTCTTATAATAAAGAAATGATAAAAAAATTATAATATGGCAGCAGCGACAGCAATTATAGGCACAGGGCTAGCTTTAGGTAGTTCAGGCATGAGTTTTTTACAGTACAGCAAACAAAACAAAGCACAAAAAGAAGCAGAAGCCGCAGCGGAAAAGGCGATGAAAGAAGCTCGGGAAAAATTAGAAGAAAATGTTTACAAAGGTTTGGATATAAATCTAAAATCTTTTGAAAGAGAAAGAGATGCATTAGCAGGTGTAGGCGCACAACTTGTAACTGCGGGTCAAGAATCAGAAAGAGGAGCTGCGGCAACGGCGGGACGTGTAGCTATGGCAAGTTCAGAACAAGCGCAAAATATTCAAGATAGAGAAATAGATGCGCTAGAACAACTAGAACAAACCATAGCATCTGAAGAATCAAAACTCCAACAAGATAGAGTAAATCTAGATTTAGGTGAAGTACAAGGAGCTCAACTTGCTGCTAGAGATGCACAGACAGCTAAAAATCAAGCCTTAGCACAAGGTGTACAATCTTTAGCTCAAGCAGGATTAGGTCTTCAGGCAATGGGAGATGAATATGCTAATGACCCTGAAAGAAAAGCGGCAAGGAAAGCAAATAGAAATATAAGAAATAATTTAGGCGGTTTTGGACAATATAAAAGTCAAGGAGGTACAATGAATAGAAAAGGATTTAGGAGTATTGGAGGAGGCTCTATGGTTGGAGATACTTTACGAAGTTCTTTTGATGCTTTGAAATCAGTTGGCTCCACATTACTTAGTCCACTATTAAGTGTGTTTGGTGGAGGAAAATAATAAAATATAATAAATGACATATTATAAATACGCCGAACGGGATGCTACCAATCAAATAGATTGGAATAAGATATCTACATCTATAGTTAAAGATATGGCTGCTATCTCTGAGGCGAAAGCTAAAAGAAGAGAGGCTGATCAGACTGCTTTAAATGAGTCGTTGAATAGATTAATGGAAAAACCTATTGGGGAAGACTTAGCAGAAAATCAAAGGATAGCTAACTTTACTCAACAAGCTGAAGATATTCTTCTGAATGATTTGCGCTCGCTTAAAAGAGGTGATATTAGCCGTAGAGATTATAATCTAAAATATAATAATCTTAAAATGGGCACCGACAGAGCCTTTAGTCTGTCTCAACAATATCAAGACGCATACCAAATGCATGTTGACAGATTGACACCTGATGAGAACGGGAATATAATTGCAAGTGCAGGAGAAGCTGATTTATTAGCAGCAGCCGAACAATATGGTTTAGCTTCAGATTCACAATATTATATAAACCCTTTAACGGGTGGTGTTAATTTAGCTTTGACAACTGGTGAGGGTGAAGAAGGTGATATTAAAATAGGAGATAGTCAGTTTGATTTGATGGGAATGACGACTGCAAAAAATATGATATTTCAAAAGATTAATAAATATCAAACACAAGACCAAGTTAAAAAGCTTACAGATAATTTAAAAGTTGAAGCTCTAGATGTTCTTGATGGGGCGGCACCTGATGGCAAAAGTTTAAGTGGATATATAAGTACTACCAAAGGTTTTGATGTAGAGGCTTTATTTGACATTACTGAGGAGGGGTTAGTTCCTAAAAAAGGAAATGAAGCCGCTGGTGAAGCAGTACTCGCTCAAATTAATGCCACTTTTGCAGGAGACCCATTTGCTCGCTATAGTTTTTTAAGAGATACTATGGGTACCATTAATGGTAAACCTGTTGAATTTGTATTTGCGGACAAGGACGGGAATTTTGCAGCGACTGAAGACCATCAAGTGCGTATGGTTCTAGACAAACAAGGAAGATATGTTCCTGAGATAACTGATAGTCAGAAAAAGAAAATTGACAAATCTATGGTTGCTCTTGTTAAAAACTCTATAGACACTGAGTTTGGAATTAAAGCTGACACTAGACTTACCAAAAAACAAAGATTTGATATAGGTCAAGTGAACCGAGGATTAACAGAAAAGAAAGACTCTTTAAGGTTAAGTTTAGATACAATGTCTCAAATGTATAGAGGTGGGGCAGTTGATTTAGAAGTGGCAACTACTTACTTTAAAGGTATTGATCCAGGAGTACGTAAAGTAGATAGAAATGAAAACGGTTTAATACTGACAATAGAAGATGACGACGGTAATGTAAAAAGAGAAACCGTTAGTTTCTTTGCGCAGGATAAAGAAGGTAATCCAATTAATGATAAGCCATTATCAGAAAGACAATTTATACAAGCAGCATCTAACTTATTATTAGGTAAGGATAAGACTGAAACTAAAGAATTTAGAGAACTTTGGAATCGAAAGGATAACGAGGGTAATTTTATTTATGATGGAAGCACAAGATCAGAAGGGAGTGCAACAGTAGGAGAAGGAATAACATCTACTAGAGCTCTTGTTGATACAACTGAGATAGATAGTTACTTAGAAGACAGGTTTTATGGAAAAGATACAGAAAGAAAAAACGCTGGGGTTTCTACTGGTATAGACTTCCGAGATGAAGACTACGAAGTAGCAAAACAAATCAATGATCGATTTTCTGACGACAGAGTCCCAATAACCGCAAAATCCGTGGGCTCTTCTCAACGAGGCAATCAAGACTTAGGAAGTGGTTTTTCTGATTTAGTTGAGATACGAATAGATGGTTATAATAAACCTCCTTTGATAATACCTGCCGATTATGGTGCGGATGGTGAGGCTAGAAAAGCTGAAAATCAGCTAAGAGAATACATCAAAGCATACTTAACACAAGGAGCCAGAGGGAAAACATCTCAATATAATTAAATGACATGAATGAACAAGCATTAAGAGACTCATATGAATTATTTGCAGCTGAAGGCTATCAAGGAAGTTTTGAGGATTACATTGTTCTTATAAATGCAAATCCAAAAGCTTTAGAAGACTCTTATAGTTTATTTAAAGAGGAAGGTTATAATAAACCTATTGAAGATTTTCAAGTCCTTGTAGGGGTAAAAAAAAAAGACGGTGGGGAATCTACTTCAGAGGTTGGTTTATTGGAGCCACCAACTGTTCCGCAGGTCTCTTCCACAGAGCAACCCGAAAGTGAGCAACAGTTTCTAAAGACAGATGCAGAAGGTGAGGTTGACTATTTCCAAGGAACCTTCGGAGATATATTAAGAGGCTTTGATAGTGTAGCACCTGTTGGTATAGGTGACTTTGTTGATGACATTGCACGAAGTGTAGCCTCTGGATATCGAAGAGGTGTCTCTTCAGAGAACGCAGCCGATCTGCTTTTAAGAGGTAACAAAGCCTCAGACGAAGATATATATTCATTTATAGAATCTAATAAAAACGCACAAGCCTTACCCCCATCTAAAGAGATGCAGAATTATATGCAAACCTATGAAGATAGTGGCAAAGGTTTTATGGGAGTAGTGATGGGTTTGATACAAAACCCCACGGTAATTCCAGAAATTATTACTAGTTCCTTTACTTCTATGGCAACTAACACTGATTCTCTTCTTGCAGGTTTGTCCACTGTTGGGACTGGCGCAGCTATTGGCGCTACAGCGGGAGGTGTTGGAGCTATTCCAGGAGCTGTTGCTGCTATACCTTACGCATTTGCTACGGCAGGCTCAGTGCTAGAAATGGGAGCGACATTTGCTGAAGTATTGGAAGAGGAGGCTGAAGGTGAAGAACTTACACCTGACAAAGTACGAGAGCTTATAAGTACGCCTGAAGTGTATGACAGAATTAGAAACAAAGCTGTCACAAGAGGTTTAACGATTGGTGCAATAGATGCTTTCACTTTTAAAATGGGTGGAAAATTGACTAAAATTGCTAGAGCTGCTAAATCAAAACCCTTGACTAAAGCAGGAATAGTAGGTACTGTGACCGAGGGTGTAGGTGGCTCCGTAGGGGAGGCTGCCGCTCAACTAGCTACAGGTGAAGAGTTAGATATATCTGATATAGCGCTAGAAGGTATAGCCGAACTGCCTATGGGTGTTATAAATTTAGCTACGCAAAAGAAAGTAAAACCTGCAAAGTATATAGTCAATGATGTAGAATCTACTAAAGAAGAAGTCGATAACATGATTGAAACAATGACTTTGGAAGAACTTAGTAAGGCGCAAGAAAAAAATATAAAAATTGAAAATGACGAGGACACAAAACAAAAACTTCAAAATAAAATTAGTTTTCTATCAAAGAAAAAAAGCATAAAAGAAACTCAACCCGATTTAAATGAGCCTACATTAGAAGAAATCACAAAAAAACAAGTCGAGATTGATACTCTTGAAAATGAAAATACTGAGGTTGCAAAAGAAAAAAAATCTAAACTACGTCAAGAAATAAAAGAGCTGTCAGAAAATCAGCTTGACCCTAATCAGCAAGTTACAACGGATCAGAAGACAGATGAACAGGTTACTACCGAGCAAGATATAGTTGAAGACACTACAAACCAGGAGCAGGTATCGGATAATCTTTTTATAAATAGAAGCACCGAGGAAGTACAAGTAACACCAGAAAGAAAGGGCACCATTAAAAGAGTTATGGATATAGCTAAGATTGGAGCTAAATCTGTAAGAAAGATATTGCCAAACATGCGTATAGTAATGCACGAGTCACAACAGCAATTTGAAAATGCTACCAATAAAACAGGTAGAGCTTTCTTTGATGCGCAAGATACTATACATATTAATTTAAGTAAAGCCACGTTGTCTACAGCTCCGCATGAGATATTCCATGCTGTATTTTTAAAGAACATCAAAACAAACAAACAAGCAGCACAACAGGCTGAGAATATGATGAAGGCTGTGCGTCAAGTTCTACCTAACAATAGCCCCCTTGCTAGACGTATAGATACATTTGCTGAGTCATATACCGATGTAGCTGAATTACAAAATGAGGAGAGAGCTGCAGAGCTTTTCGGAATTATGGCAACTGAAGAAGCCTACAGCGCTTTACCTACGCCTACCAAAAATATTATAATAAAGTTTTTAGAGGACATAGCAAAGACTATAGGTCTTGATATAAACCTGTCAGAGTTTACTAGAACTGACGAGGATGTAATAAACTTACTTAATACTTTATCCGAAAGAGTAAGGACAGGCGAGGAGATACAGCAGTCAGATATAGAAATATTGGAGTCAGGTGAGTTATTAGAACAAGAACAAGGAGAAGGTGGACAAGTCGGTACAGTTGAAATAACAGAACAAAAAGATGGGCGAGAACAAAAAGCACCTAGTGTATCAAATGATACAAGGTCTTTTGCGTCACTTATACAAGAAAAAAGTCTTGCTGATTTCAATGGACAGAATTTTGTAACCAACATGTATGACTTTACAAATGCAGGTCCAACTGAAATTGCACCAGGAATAGTTCTTCAACTTGACGGAGGTAAAAGCTACGTGCCTTTGATGATGGAAAGGCAAGGATTAAAGCTTGGAGATAAATCCAATCTTGCCGCTTTTAATAGTCAAGCGCAAGCCGAAACATTTATTAGGAATTCTGTTCAAGGTAATGCTAATTTATTTATGCCACACGTAGGAACGAAAGAAGGTTCATGGCAGTTTCAACAAAACCTATTAGAACAACTTACAGATGCGGCATTACAAAATAACATACTAACTAATGAAGAACTAATTAGCACATTTAACGAAGGTTTAACTAGTAAAGGACCAAATGGTGGCATTAACACTTTTAACATATTTAAAAAAAATTTAGGAAGAGATATAAAAAACTTAGATTCGTTTATTAGTAATCCAAAAGAATTAATTGAGCTTCTTGACATCAACAATAATTATTCTCCAGGATTAAGAAAAATACTTAATGATAAGTTATCAGCAAATAAAAAATATCAAGCGGCCGTAGGAGTAAAAAACAAATTA
>WLWE01001640.1_pt1 | contig 15962 bp, 15 predicted proteins | sample 6718301 | NCBI WGS metagenome assembly WLWE01 (sample SAMN12718691, study PRJNA515312) | sponge metagenome | isolation source: marine sponge | host: Mycale hentscheli | place: New Zealand: South Island, Marlborough, Capsize Point | collected 2003-05-01 | reverse complement strand
AGAACACCCTGTACCCTCCGACGTCTCGGCGGTCGTCTGCACCAAGAACTCGATCGCTTCCGTAGAACCCTGCTTGCAGTCCCTGAGGAATGCGGGGACCGGCGAGATCATCGTGGTGGATGCATCATCGACGGACGGAACCCGCGCCGTGGCTGATTCTCTCGCCAATCGCGTCCTCGAAGATCCGGGAACAGGACTCGGTCAAGCGCGCAACCTCGGCATTGCCGCATCGAGTAGAGACTTCATCCTGAACATGGGTTCGGACAATGTCATGCCACCCGAACAACTGCAACGCATGCTTTCGACCCTCACCCGTGAATCGGTGGCTGGAGTGAGTGCCCAAACCCGGATCGCCGGCTCGGGCTATGTAGCGTTCGGATTGAATACATGGCGATCAGGGCGCTTTCGCCCAGGACCGGCGTCGGTTATTGGAACCCCGACCTTGTTCCGGGGTGATTTACTGCGTGCCTCTCCCTTCAATCCGGATCGATCTTTTTCCGATGATTCCGAATTGTGTGAACGCTGGAAACGAGACTTCGATGCAACCTTTGCCATCTCCGACGCCTACGTATACGAACAAGGGAAAGTGAGTTTCCACGAATTGTGGGTGCGGTGTCGGATGTACGGAATATCTGATGCGGAGGTTTTTACCAGTGGTCGTTCCAATGGTTGGCCTACATCTCGCCAGATTCGATCTCTTGCTCACCCGCTAACTGCGGATGTGATCGAACCCATGACCCACACTCGCGTGAGGCAGGCAGCAGGCGCCTTGCCGTTTCTCCTCGCATTCGCGTCCATGCGCTACACGGGCTGGGCGCAGGCTGCATGGAAGCGAAGAGCTAGGGGCGCCTGATTAAGGGAGTAATCCTTTCCTCATCGCGGGCAGCCTGGGCGATCCCCTCCGCTTGGGTGGGCAATCGATACCCCAATAGTCGTGCGACCTTGTCAGTGTTTAACGAGAGATCCCGGCTGCGAGACGTCACGTGATCCGCACCCTCGGAGGACAGTGGTGCGATCAGTTCTGAAGGAAGACCGAAAGTCTGCGCAACAAGTTGACCAAAGTCGTACTTGGAACGAGCATCGTCCGATACGACGTGCACAGTCCCGATCGCCCCACGTTCCGTGAGGTCCCAGATCGCCTGGATGAGGCTTTGCACATAGATCGACGTCACAACAAAATCCGGGTAACCATGGACGGCACGTCCTTGGCGTAGCGAGTTGACGAAGAACTCGAGAATCGACTTCTGGCCGGTTTCGCTCCAGCCAAAGAAGTTCGTTCTCACGATGAGATGATTCTCTGTCGCCGCACGAACGGCCTCTTCGCCCAAGGCCTTGGTCTCTCCATAAACAGAAAACGGCTCGAGCTCGTCGTCTTCTCGGTAGTTGCCCCGCCGGCCTGAAAACAGCGCATCGGTGGAAACAAAAATCATCGTGGAGCCGAGTGTGTCCGCTTCCTCAGCCAAGATCTGCGAAGCGGTGACATTCACTGCGTAGGCCTGGTTCGGATCCTGTGCAGCCGTTTCATGGCCGGCAATCGCCGCGCCATGCATGATCACGTCCGGCTTCACCTTCCGAATGTGTTCCACGAGATCGGTGGTGTCCCGCAAGTCGAGCACGATGGAACGCGAATAGTTTCGATCTGTGAAATTAGTTCGAGCCACACCCACGGCCTCGACTCTGCCCGACAGGCCTACGGCCGTGTTGCTGCCCAAAAAGCCCTTGGCGCCGGTTACTAGCCAAGTTGCCACTTGTTGAGTCTAGGCCTCCACGTAGGGAGAAACAGATGGTGCTCGTGGGCAACGCGATACCTTTGGAGTCCTCTGATAGGCACGGGCAACGCTGAGAATCGTGGATTGTCCGATGGACGTGGGGAGAGCGGATTGGTTCGTTCGGTAGTTGTTGAGCGCCACGTAATCCCCCCTTCAGGAAGACAGCGGCCGTTTCGTGCACGCCTGCAGGAAAGTGGGGCCCCGTATCTGACTGCGCTCTTTGTCACTCCAGTGGTAGCGCAGTTCACGCAGTACCTCTTTCTAGGCAGGTCAATCCTCGGTGCACAGCCCGTCAGTACGCTCCTTGCGCTGTTGGGCACGAACATCGCCCTCGTATTGTGGCTTCTTTATCGACCCCGCCAGCCCTGGCCGCTTCTCTTCCAGGTCTTCATGGGCGGGTTGCTGGTCGTCTGGATGTTCGCTGTGGTCATTGCAAACGTTCATGGGGACTCGTTCAACTTCACTGCTCTGCTAGTACCACTTTTTCTCCTCATGGTGTGGCTGAAAAGACCCCAGTCCCTCGATGTATGGAGAGCCGGCGATGCTCTCGCTTTCTCTCTCGTTGCGATGGCCGTCGCAGCGCAACTACTTGATTGGCTGGGTCTGCGGGAGTTGCGCTACGACTTTTGGAACAGACTTCCTTTCATTGATCAAATCATTGGCCCGATCGGAAGGTGGGAGGGACCATTTGGAAATTCAAACTTAGCGGGCCCCATCGGAGCTTTTCTTGTTGCTTACGGCCTGTTTCGATATGGGTTGAGCCGCTGGGTGATGGTGCTCACAGGTGGTGTCATCGTCTTCATGAGTGACTCACGAACAGGCTACCTAGGCTTCCTGGTAGCTCTCTTTGTTGCAATTGTCTTTCGGCCTCGCATCGGTCGCTATCAAATGACTGGAGCTCGGAGAGCCGTGCTGGTCGCTGTAGCTGTGGGTGCTTGCGCGGCCCTGATTGTGGCTTTCGACCCAACAATCAATGGCAGAACGCCCGTTTGGTCGTTGTTCTGGAATCTGTTCTGGTCGAGTCCGTTAATAGGTGTCGGAGGAGAAGGAATCTCCAACGCGATTCAAGGTGATGGGCTCCTCGACGGTTGGGCTACGCATGCACACAACATTCTGATTGACCCTGTCGCTAGATTCGGGCTTTTTGGGGCTGTTGCTCTTCTTGTAGCGCTCAGCTCAGCGGTAGCCTTAACACTGAGAGCGGCGGAAGTGGGACAGCAAGCGGGATTAGTGGTTCTAGCCTGTTTCCTGGCCATGGGCATGACTGAAGACGTGGTCGACTGGAGGTATCTTGGAATGCAAGCGCTTCCGCTCGTGCTAGCTGCCATGTTGGGAGTAAGAGCAACACGTCAGCGGAAGGGGCCACAAGTGTGAGGCAGTTGTTCAGAATGCTCGCGGCGCTGCCCATTAGGTTTACAGATCGATATCTATCAATCTTGTCGAGGAGATGGCCCGGCCTGATTGCCGAGTCGGACGACCTCACGTATCAAAGGTTGCAGAATCTCACGTCCGTTGTGACGTATAACTGTCAAGGGAAATCCTCAACCTTGAGTCTGCGTGTCCCGAATGCGGTCTGTAGATACCGAGCAGAAACCTTCGAAACGAAGGAACCGGAAACGTTGAGGTGGATTGATCAATTTGGTGGTGACGGTGCCTTCTATGACATCGGCGCGAATGTTGGCCTCTATAGCCTGTATTACGCTTCATCGAAATCTGGCCGCGTGTACGCGTTTGAGCCTTCAACACTCAACCTTCGCCTCTTGAGCTTGAACGTTTCCGACAACGGTCTCGCATCACGAATCACGATCGTGCCTAGCCCGCTGACAGACAGCAACGAGATCGCTACTTTTCGACTCTCGATGCTTGATGAAGGCGGATCCATGTCCAGTTTCGGTCAGGTGTTTGGTCACGATGGGTCTCGTCTTCAGACGGTCTTGGAGTACGACACAATCGGCGTAACGCTGGACTTCATGCTTGCTTCTGGTCTCTTGAGGGAAGCCCCTTCCTTGATCAAGATTGATGTTGACGGAATTGAGCACTTGGTACTTCGGGGTGCGGAGAAAGTCCTCGCGAGCCAGAGTTTGCGCTCGATATTGATCGAAGTGAACGAGGATTTTCGCGAACTTGCCCTAGAGGTTCGACGGATTCTTGAATTTGCAGGGTTCCAGATGATGAAGCGTGAACACTCAGACATGTTCGAACACGGTGCTTTTTCCCATACGTTCAACCAAGTGTGGGTGCGGGCTTAGGGCGGGCTGACAACTATGGTTCCAACGTGTTGACGCTAACCCTCATCAGTAAGTCAATCGCCCTGCTCTCCCGACGAGACCGCGTTGCTTTCTGTCTCATCACCTTTGCCCAAATGGCTCTGAGTATTTTGGATTTATTCGGCATACTCCTAATTGGCGTGGTCAGTGTCGTCTCAGTTGCGTCGGTCAGTGGGAATCCATTGCCCTCCCAGGCCCAGAGTGCGATTGATCTCCTGGGACTTTCTGGTGCCGATCCAGCCTCCATCGCTGCGTGGTTGATCGGATCTGCCGGGCTCGCTCTAATGTTGAAGTCGTTATTGTCCGCGGCGCTCGCTAGATTAACCCTGCGTTTCTTGGCCACTCGCCAAGCTGCTCTTTCGGCTCGTCTCACGGCCGCCTTCCTTGATCGTCAACTCTTGGATATTCAGGCAAAAACGAGTCAAGACGCAGCTTTCGGATTGACAGTGGGTGTTCAAGCAGCCGTGGTGGGCATTCTCGGCTCAACGTCGGCGGCGCTCGCAGATATTGGCCTCCTGGCACTCTTGGGCGTCGGCCTGACAACCGTTGATCCCCTGGTTACTTTGTATGCGGTTGTATTTTTCGGAACGTTGGGTCTTGCTCTGCAACGAAGCATGGCGGCTAGGGCAACACGACTGGGCCAAGAATCGGCAGACGTAGAGATTCAAAGTTACACGGCGATCCAACAGGCGATTGCGAGTTATCGCGAGATAACCGTGGCAGGACGTCGAGATTTCTATGTCCAACGCATCCAGCGGTTTCGTTGGCGTTCTGCTGAGATTGGCGCAAGTTTTCAATTCTTGGGTCTCATCCCAAAATACGTCTTTGAAGTGGCACTTGTTGTTGGTAGCTTCGGCCTGGCAATATCTCAATTCCTGACCAAGGACATAACAGCGGCCATCGGTATCGTTGCCGTGTTTCTTGTTGCAGGCTCGCGAGTGATGCCTGCCTTAATGCGCCTTCAAACCACTAGTTTGACGATTCGCCAGTCAGAGGCAGCGGCGCAGCGTGCAACTTCTCTCGCAGTGGATTTGGATGCGGGCCATTACGATTCTTTGGCTAAAGGCAATTTGACTGCTCCAATCATGGCAACGCGGTGGCAGCATGTGGATTTCCAACCCACCATCCAGGTCCAAGACGTCTGGCTCACCTATCCCGGAACGCATTCACCTGCTGTTGCCGGGGTGGATTTCGAGGTCGCTGAAGGCCAGTCGGTTGCTCTTGTCGGTTCAACGGGAGCGGGAAAAACAAGCGTAGCTGACCTGATCTTGGGTGTAATCAATCCAGATTCTGGTCAAGTGCTCATCGGTGGGGTGAAACCATCCAAGGCGATTGAAAAGTGGCCTGGCGGTTTGGCGTACGTGCCACAACAGGTGGCTTTGATCAGTGGTTCAGTACGTGAGAACGTGGGCATTGGTTTACCCAGTGAGTCGATTCATGACGAACTTGCCTGGGAGGCACTCAGCCGAGTGCACTTGGGTGACTTTCTTCGAAATGGCCGTAATGGGCTTGACACGTACGTCGGTGAATCTGGAATGCGCCTAAGTGGCGGGCAGCGCCAGCGCCTGGGAATGGCGCGTGCCCTGTATACACGGCCTCGCCTGCTCGTCTTGGATGAGGCGACGAGTGCCTTGGATGCAGAGACGGAAGACGCCATAGGTCAGACCCTGCGCGAACTGGAGGGTCGTGTTACCACTGTGACCATCGCTCATCGCTTGGCGACTGTTCGGCGCTGTGACCTCGTGGTGTTTCTTGAGGCAGGGCGCATGGCCGCGATCGGTAGTTTCGACGAGGTGAGGGAGCAATCCCAGGCGTTCGACCGTCAAGCGCGACTGCTCGGCCTGTAAACTCGATAGGCTGCGGCTTCAGATCCGTCTTATCGTCAGGGAGTCTAGAATCTATGTCAGTCTTGCGAGATTCATCGGTCCTTGTCACTGGCGGGACAGGTTCTTTCGGCAAGGCGTTTATTCGTCACGTACTAGACCACCTGCAGCCAGAACGGCTGGCCATCCTCTCTCGTGACGAACTAAAGCAGTTTGAGATGAGAGGTGACTTTGACGGTGACCGACGGCTTCGTTGGTTCTTGGGAGATATCCGCGATCGTGATCGGCTGAATCGAGCTTTGGTTGGAGTGGACTATGTGGTCCATGCAGCCGCACTAAAGCAAGTTGATACTGCGGAATACAACCCGTTCGAGTTCGTCAAGACGAATGTCTTGGGGAGCCAGAATCTCATCGACGCGTGTATTGACGCAGGCGTCAAAAAGGTTGTCGCCTTGTCAACCGACAAGGCTTCGTCACCGATCAACCTCTATGGCGCCACAAAGTTGACGGCTGACAAACTGTTCGTTGCAGCGAATAACTATGCACATGATCATTCGACGCAACTCGCTGTAGTGCGTTACGGCAATGTCATGGGGAGCAGGGGATCTGTTGTCCCCTTCTTCCGAGAGAAGATTCAGGCGCGGGAACCTTTGTCGATAACGGACCGAAGAATGACCCGATTCTGGATTACTTTGGACCAGGCCGTGAGGTTCGTTGTTGATTCGTTTGATCAAATGTCCGGCGGTGAACTGTATGTCCCCCGGATCCCAAGCATGAAGATTGTCGATCTGGTCGACGCTCTAGCACCTGGCTACCCAACGGTGGAGATCGGTATTCGCCCTGGTGAAAAGCTTCACGAGGAAATGGTCAGTTCGGATGACAGTTACCGGACAGTAAGACTTGATGATCGGTACGTTGTTACGCCTACGATCGCGGAGTGGGGCTTCACGGCAGTTGAGGGAGATCCCGTGCCACCCGGGTTCAGTTATCGCTCGGATACGAACGATCAATGGTTATCTCCGCCTGAACTGCGCAGGATGCTAGACCTTGACTGAAGGCATGATCCCCTACGGCCGTCAAGACGTGAACCGTGAAGACATAGACGCGGTCATGAACGTGTTGCGGAGCGACTGGCTTACCACCGGACCCGCAGTTGAAGAATTTGAGGCAGCACTTGAGGTCACGATAGGAGGAAACGCAGTTGTTGCGGTCTCCTCGGGGACCGCTGCCTTGCACACGGCCTACGCTGCAGCAGGGCTTGGACCTGGTGATGAGGTGATCACACCACCCATCACTTTCATCGCTACCCAAGCAACGGCGATTGCTCTAGGAGCGACTGTCTCTTTCGCGGATGTCCAACCTGACACAGCGTGTATCGATCCCGTTGCTGTCGAGTCGGCCATCACTCCTCGTACCCGTGCCATCGTTGCTGTTGACTATGCAGGGCATCCGTGTGACATGGACGCACTTCGAAAAATCGCCGATTCACACAAGCTACTACTGATCGAAGATGCGGCACATAGTCTGGGATCGACCTATCGAGGGCGAGCTGTGGGTTCCCTTGCTGATGTGACGGCATTTTCTTTCTTTCCAACAAAGAACATCACAACAGCCGAGGGGGGTGCTGTTGCAGCAAGGGACTCTCAAATCCATGTCCGCGCGGCCGAGTTCGCACGTCAGGGACTCGTTCGCGATAGCAACCGATTACTGGAACCAAATGAGGGGCCCTGGCACCAGGAGGTGCATCGATTCGGCTTAAACTATCGACTTCCTGACCTCTTGGCAGCCTTGGGAACGGCGCAACTATCTCGTCTCGCGGAATTCAAGGCCCGGCGGGCATGGATCAAGAGACGCTATGACGAGATCTTTGCCGATGTTGAGGGACTGGATGTTCCCGCTCAGCATCCTGATGTCGACCCGGCTTGGCATTTGTATCCGCTGCGTGTACCCGCGGATCAACGTCGGCGAATCTTCGAGCAACTCCGGACAAGTCGAATCGGTGTTCAGGTCAACTACTTACCCGCTTACCGTCATCCCGTCTTTGCGGCACTTGGTTTTGAAGCCGGGATGTGCCCCTCTGCGGAGCAGTACTACGAGCGTGAGATCTCCTTGCCGATGTATGCCTCACTCACCGATTCGGATGTAGGGCGCGTTGCTGACGCAGTCCTGACTGCTCTCAAGGACTAGGCGCTTGATCCCGGTTTGTGGGTCGTTGGTGTGATGCGTGAAGCCGATTTTGGTCAGGGTCCTTAAGGAGGCAACGTTCTCCATCCGAACATCGGCCATGACCGGGACGTTTACATGCTTCCGCAAAGAACGCACAACTGAAGAGAGCATTGGACTGGCCAATCCCCGACCGCGCACCACCTCGTCAAGCGAATAGTCAAGGGTGGCTACTTCTATCCCTTGTTCCAACTCAGTTGTCAATTCAAATCGAACTTGGCCGACAGGCAAACCACCTGCTTCGAGAATATAAATAAACGTCTTGGGGTTGTGCATTTGACTGCTGAACCAGTCGACATGATCAGACCAAGGGATTGGTTCTTGCTTGATGGCGCTGCGTCGGACTTCGCGATCATTTGCCCAATCGAAAAGCAGCTCACGGTCGCTTTCGGTGGCAGATCGCATGTAAAGACGATCAGGTTCACTTGGTACCAGCGCTTCTGCAACACGGGTGGCGCCGCGGCCATCGACAAGGGCGCGGCTATGGTTGGACATGTGCTTGCGTCGAACTGGATCGCTCAAAAGGGCCGCAAGTGCGTCGTGCAAATCGGCTGAAGATACCGCTTCGTCCGGTCCCAGATAGTCGATAACCCCCTGACTCGCGATTCCGTGCGTTGATGGAACCTGGTTCTCAGCAAGGCTCACCACGATGCTGGGGATTCCAGCGCACATGCGCTCCCACATCGATACGCCACCAGCCCCGACTCCCAGCGTGTTGCGTGCAAGTAGCGGCGCCAAACTTGGTGCCGCATCATGATCGGTGACGAAGGGCATCTCGGTAGCCACCTGACGAATCGAACGTGCATGCGGATTCGAAGAGCCGATAACAACATCGACGGTCACCCCGGCAAGGTCCCTGTGGCGCAAAGCACTCATGGTTCGGCCGGTTAAGTTGGTTAGGTCGCTTCCGCCAAAGAAGACAAGAATACTGGGAGAATCGTCCAGTTGCCTGGTCCGAGAGCGCAGTGCCGTGATGTCAGACGACATGAGTGCGTACCGGGGACCGAGTAGCAGTACTGCTCCCGTAGGCACGAGTCCCCGGTATCGCTTTGGGTTCGGTGGCCAAGCCGGATCCAGCAAGAGGTTCGCATCGTGCGGCCGGTTTGCGAGATCATCAATTGCGAGTACTCGCTCGCACCATGGGCGTATGGCGCGTTCCCATCTTTGGTCAAGCCCGTAGTGATCTACGACGAGCCAATCGACATGTGTGCCGAGGGCCTCAGCTGTTCGTATTGCATCTGACTTTGGTACCCCTTCGGACAGAGTGAGTACGTCGAAGCCGGCATGCCGCGCGATGTAGCTATGGTTCCCAGCAAGTTCAGCGCAGACGAATACAACTTCCGCTCCCCTTTTTCGAAGTGCCGTGGCGAGCGCAGTGCAGCGAGATATGTGGCCTGAGCCAAGGTGGATCGATGAATCTACGCGGAATGCAACCTTCATTGACGGTGACGAGCCAATACGAATGCCTCAGCTGCGGTACTGCCAATGATTGCTCCGCGCCAGCGGCCCAAGTGTTCGATAGCTTCTAGCGAGCGAGGGTGTGGCCAGGGCCTTAACTCCTCTTCGTATGCCGAGAGGGCCGCCAGTTTCATTTCCAGCGTATCGCCCACATCGACAAACCACGTGGGATTGAACGCTGCGGTCGCAGCCACCGACCGCCATTCGGTGCTGGACGGTGACTCGAAGCACAAGACGGTGTTTACCGAGCTAGTCGCGACTGGACGACAGGCCGTCATCACAGCCTCGTGAGTGGAGCGGTGGTCAACATTGAGGTCACCGGCGTGATGTGTGTACACAGTGTTCGGACGTATTCGCTCCACCTCTTCCTCTACTGCACGAGCCAATGTGAGCATTGCCACGCTGTCAAGACGATTATCTGGTAGGTCGAGAAACCGCGGCGTATTGGCGCCAAGAATGCGCGCGGCAGCGATGGCGGCCGAGTGGCGGCGACCCAACTCTGCTTCGTGGTCGCCTTCGGGGTCGCGGGACGAAACCCCATCGGCTAAGAACAGAATCGAGACTGCCTCGCCGGCTCGCGTATGCCGAGCGATAGTCGCACCTGCGCCCAAAGCCTCGTCGTCCGGATGCGCTGCGACTATGAGCACGGTCACGTCGGTAGCCTACATACATCCGGCGGCGGTAACCGTCGCTAGCGGCAGAGGGAGGATGAGTCGTGCGCATCCTCTTTACTGGAGGCGGCGGTGCCGGAACGCCTGCTTTGTGGAATTTGCTTGGTGGTCGCTACGAGATCCACGTGGCCGATGCTGATCCTGCTCGCATTTCGCCCATAATCCCCCGCGAGCGAGCTCATCACATCCCAATGGGTAGCGATCCGAACTTCCTCGCGTCGCTTCAGGGACTGTGCACCCGGATCGAGATTGATGTTCTCGTTCCCGGAGTCGATGAGGAATTGCTGCCTATTGCAGAAAACCACGATTCCTTCGGGCCAACCCGAGTGGTCTTGCCGGACAAGACATTTGTGTCCTCCATGCTCGACAAACTCACCTTTGCCGAGGCGATGGATTCTCGTGGGATCCCTGTCCCGCGAACGGTGCGACTTGATCGCTCCGAAGCGTGGACTGATTTTCCGTGCATCGTCAAGCCGCGGCGGGGGCGCGGTTCACGAGGAGTGACCGTGGTTGCGCACCAAGTCGAACTCCGATCGATCGCTGCCGGACTTGGGATGGACGCCTCGGCCCTGATCGTCCAGGAGTTGATCGTTGGTGATGAGTACTCGGTTCAGGTGATCGCCGGGCCGGACGGCGTGTTGCGCGCGGTCGTGCCAGCAAGCATCCTGATCAAGAGGGGCATCACCATCAGCGCGGTCACGAAAGCCGATGAAGTCATCTTCCGGGCGTGTGACTACTTACACCATGTATTTCCAACTTCGGGCATCTACAACGTGCAGGGGATCTTGACCCGGGATGGCAAATTCATGGCCTTCGAGATCAATCCACGTGTTTCAACTACCTTGTGCCTTGCAGTTGCCGCAGGTATTGACGTCATTGCACTTTCCTGTGCAGCAGGTGAGCGAGTACCGGCTCGTGAAGGGATTGGCCTCGAACGCTTCTGGACGAACGTGTTCTCGGGGATCCCGGCAGGGGAGGGAGAAGGACTTGACTGAACTAACGGTGGGTAGTCGAACGATAGGCGATGGGCATTCGGCGTTTGTAGTTGCCGAAATTGGATCCAACCATGATGGAAGACTGGACCAAGCACTGAAGCTCATTGACATGGCTGCGGACGCGGGTGTCGATGCGGTGAAGTTCCAGACTTTCCGCGCAGCGCAACACTATTCGCGGCGCGCCCCGGGGTTTTCTTATCTTGATGGGCGAGATACGTACTCCCTCATTGAGTCTGTGGAGCTTGATCGCACCTGGCAACCGACGTTGCAGTTGCACGCTTCGGATCGCGGGGTTGAGTTCTTCTCCTCACCATGCGATCTTGAGGCCGTTATCGAGTTAGAAGACCTCGCTGTTCCGATATTCAAGGTGGCGTCTTTCGACATTACGGACACCGTGCTCGTCCGTTCGATAGCCGAGACTGGAAAGCCTCTCGTGCTGTCAACTGGTATGGCAAGTTGGGCGGATATTCAGACCGCTCTCAGTGCTGCAGAAAGTGTTGGAAATGATCGCGTGGTCCTCTTGCAGTGCACGTCGCTGTACCCAGCTCCTGCGCACTTAGCGAACCTGCGTGCCATGGCGTCGATGCGCGCCGCCTTCGGGAAACTGGTGGGGTACTCGGATCACACGCTTGGAGACCAGGTGGGCTTGGCGGCCGTCGCGCTCGGGGCTTGCTTCATCGAGAAACACGTGACGCTCGATCGCACACTGCCGGGACCCGACCATCCCTTCGCCATGGAGCCCAGCGAACTAAGAACCATGATGCAACGTATCCGCGACGTCGAGTCTGGGCTCGGCGATGGCAGAAAATCCGGCCCGCGTGGTGAGGAGCGGGAGATGGCAGAGAAGGGTCGGCGCAGTCTCCATGCGCGTGTAGAGATTTCACAGGGGAGCGTCGTCACCGATGACATGCTCGTGGTGAAACGCCCTGGGCTCGGTATCGCCCCGGTTCTGCGCGAGCACGTATTGGGACGTCGGGCCAATAGGCGGATTGAACAAGACGAATGGATCACTTGGGACGCTCTCGCGTGAACGAGATGTGGAAGGCTGCTGAACAGTCGGCGGTCCTTGTTGGAGATTCTGTGGCCTCGTTGCGTGATCCCGCCGCGATTGCCATGGATGGAGTGGCTGCACAGCGTCGAGCGGACTTGTATGCCCACGATCAGTTGAGCAAGAAGATTGCGCTTGCGTATCCGGGCGTGCCGATTGTTTCCGAAGAGGATTCGTCTCACTCTGAGCAGCGTCACCCGGAGTACTGGCTCATTGATCCCATCGATGGAACAGCAAGTTGGGCTGCGGGATTTCCTGGATATGTCACTCAAGCTGCATTCATACGGGAAGGGGGTGTTGAGTTTGGCGTGATTCACGCCCCTGCCCTACACCGTACGTGGGTTGCCGTTCGCGGAGTGGGTGCTTTCCGCAACGGAGAGAAGTTGCCTATCAGGGAGTCAGCCCGTAGTCCCTTGGTCGTGGTTGATAACTACCCGAAACCGCGTGACAATTGTCTGGAACTCGTTAACTGGTTGGGTAATGCGAATTATAAGGAGTCGGGAAGCCTTGGCCTGAAAGCAGTAATGGTCGCTAGCGGGGATGCAGATTTGTTTGTCAAGAGCGTCGTAGTTCGAGATTGGGACTTGGCCCCAGCGATGGCCGTATGCGCTGAGACGGGGGCAGTCCTCACACGGGTGGATGGTTCAGACTTTTCCCTCAGTGGTTCTCTTGAGAAGTTAGATGGGGTAGTTGTCGCAGCAGACGAGTACCTTGCACGGCGCACTACAGAATGGTTGGTCTCCCGCAAACGGACGTGAGTTGTCAAATCAGCCGGTTAGCGGCGTGCAAGATTTCAGCTCGGACCCAGTCATCTTCTGTGTCGATATCGATTGCGCGCTTGGCGTCAATCTCATAACCGACCGCGTTGGGAAGAATTGGGAGTTCTGCGCCCCATGCGCCAACTCGACCCCAATAAAATTGTCCTGCATCGTGCCATCGTGGGGGCAAGTCTTGGGTTCGCTGCGTTGCTGCATTCGAGTCTTCGAAGGTCAACTCTCCGTTCATCCCCAAAGTCATTGCCCTTTGTATTGGGTGTGCGTAGGGCAGGACGGCAGCGCAGTAGTCTCGGGTCGATCGCAAGAGTAAAGATCGAGACTCTGTGATGTCACATGGATCAATCAGAATGGCTGCCGGATACATGCAACACAGGAGATCACCTGAGAAACCCAGGTTCTGCATCTCACGTAATGCATGGGCAACGACATCGAGGGTCGGGGTGAAGTCATCTGCCAGTGCTTCAGGACGGAGAAACGGTACTGACGCCCCATTCGCGTGCGCGATTTCACCGATTTCCTCATCGTCAGTGGAAACAATGACTTCGGAAAATTCACCGGTGGCGAGAGCAACTTCTATCGCCCAGGCGATCAGTGGACGACCGTTCATCGTCCGAATATTCTTCAGGGGGATGCGCTTGGAGCCGCGGCGCGCAGGGATGACGGCAATTGAAGCCTGCGCTGTTGGAAACGCCACCACATCTCTAACAATACTTGGGCAGTCGGTCCCGCTTACTTCGGTACTCGGTCTCGAACCGGTGTGATGTTCAGTGCTCTAGGAGTGAGATGCCAGCGGCTAGTTGTCACGGGGAACACTAAGTTGCAAAGATGCAACCTCGCTTCCCTTATGAGGAGTGACGCAGGATGGTGTCAGGCGCTTGGGGTCTCACGGTGCCCCTTTTGCGTACGCGAAGGCGAAGGAAGCCGCATCAAGGCACAACGCAGAACACACCCGCTTGAGAGTCTCGAGGACGTCAGCATCGGGATAGGCTCCAAATGCATCATGCACTGGATATCGAAGTTAAGAGAAGGTAACCATGAGTTTTTTTGAGAACACCTATGTCGGAGGTGTCGTCGGAACCGCGCAGGCGATCGACTGGATGGCTGCGGAGGAAGCGGTGAGTGAACTCGTTGCCTTGCGAGCTCGAGGCGGGCGCTTGTTCATTCTCGGACTAGGTGGCAGTGCCGGAAATGCCGGCCACATGACCAATGACGTTCGTAAACTTGCCAACATTGAAGCCTATGCGCCCACAGACAATGTTTCGGAACTGACGGCCCGGATTAATGATGATGGTTGGGGGGCAGCCATGATTGGCTGGCTGCGTTCAAGCAGGCTGCGCGCGGATGACGCTGTCTTTGTTTTGTCCGTCGGTGGTGGGGATCCCGAGCGTGGAGTGAGCACGGAATTGGTGGCGGCTATGGACTACGCGGTTGAGGTAGGCGCACCTATTTTGGGGATCGTTGGCCGCGATGGCGGTCACGCTGCCCGCCTGGGAACGGCTGTTGTGGTGGTTCCCCCGGTAGATGCCGGACTGGTCACGCCTCTAGCAGAAGCTTTTCAAGCGGTTATCTGGCATGGAATGGTTACGCACCCCAGTTTATCGGCAGCGTCAGCACATTGGGAGAGTCTGGAGAGTCGGTGAGGCACCGTCGGCGAGTCGTCTTCCTTGATCGGGACGGAGTGCTGGTGGTTCCGGAAGTTCGCAATGGGAAAAGTTTCGCGTCTCGCCGAGCGTCTGATTTTCTTAGTTACCCGGGTGTAGCCATTGCGATGCTTCGACTCGAGGAAGCGGGCTACGACCTGGTCGTCGCTACTAACCAACGGGACGTGGCACGGGGTCTTTTAGATTCATCGGAACTCGCACGAATGCCCATGCGGCTGACGAGGGAAGTGCCACTTGACCGCATCCGCGTCCGCCCGCATCGGGGAAGAGATGCTTGTGATTGCCGCAAGCCACAACCTGGACTACTACTTGCTTATGATGGACTCGGCCCGGTTGACTTCGCTCTGAGCTGCATGGGGAGAGATAGAGATTCGGACGTGGCAGCGGGTCATGCTGCGGGGTGTCGCATAATCTTTATTGACAGGGGCTGGCGAGACGATTTTGGATTGGGGGCGATTTCGTGACCGACTCACTGGGAACGGCGGTGAACGTTATCCTCTCCAGGTGAGGGAATTGAGAGAGAAGTCATGACCAAGATTCCGCCGATTAAGGTCTTTACCGACGCGTCGAATGCCGCTGAGATTCGAGGCTATGCCTCCGAGGGCTGGGTTTCGGGATTCACAACGAACCCGACTTTGATGAGAAAAGGTGGTGTTACTGACTACAGGGCATTCGCCGAGGAAGCCATAGAAGCCGCCGCTGGCAAGCCGCTTTCTCTTGAGGTCGTGGCTGATGACCTGAAATCAATGGAAGAGCAGGGCCACATCCTCGGTTCCTGGGGATCCAATGTCGTGGTCAAGATTCCTATCTCAACGACTTCTGGCGAGTCGTGCGTTCCGGTCGTGCGATCCTTGCTTGATGTGGGAATCGGAGTCAATGTCACGGCAATTTTGACTGACGAACAGGTAAGTGGGCTTACGCAAGTTCTCCAGCCTGAGGACAACATAATCGTCTCTGTCTTTGCTGGTCGAATTGCTGACTCGGGTGTCGATCCGCTTCCGGTCATGCGCCGGTACCTTGACCAACTGTCTATATTCCCGAACGCAGAGCTGCTGTGGGCTAGTCCCCGGGAGGTCCTGAACGTCGTGCAGGCATCCGAAATCGGGTGCCACATAATAACCGTCACTCCTGATCTGTTGCGTAAGTTGGACCTGCTCGGGCGGGACCTGAACCAGTTTTCGCTTGAGACTGTGCGTATGTTCTATGACGACGCCCTCTCGGCAGGCCTTGAGATCGCATGAAATTCAAGTTCACAGTAAGTCAAGGAGCAG
>WLWE01001637.1_pt1 | contig 15981 bp, 20 predicted proteins | sample 6718301 | NCBI WGS metagenome assembly WLWE01 (sample SAMN12718691, study PRJNA515312) | sponge metagenome | isolation source: marine sponge | host: Mycale hentscheli | place: New Zealand: South Island, Marlborough, Capsize Point | collected 2003-05-01 | reverse complement strand
AGCCATAAAATCCTAGTCCTGGCAGAAATTTGAAGTGGACAAAATATTGGATTTTATTTTTCTTTGGATCATTGGGCGCAAAGTTTCGTCTAATAGACAAAACTTTCCTACTGCCTTCTTCGATTGTAACGATGTAAGGCAATTTTATTCCCGTTGGCTCTCCGTCGGGGCCAAGGTCTTCGAATCCTTCCAAATCTAAATCAACGTGGCATTCTAGAATTGTATATAAAGGATCCGTTCTTTGGGATTTTGTAACACCTTCAACTTCTCTCTCTTTTTCTTCGAGTTCGTTAGTGATGGTGCCTGTTGGTTTTGTCAACTCGATGTCAGAATAGAAACCAGATACCATCTGTTTTCTTAAATCGTTTTCTGACATCTTGACAACGTGGATGACTGATTCCGCATCGTCTAATGAGGTAGCCGTGTACGGAACAACAAGGTCATCTGCTGGAACAAACTTAGAAACAGCTCGTCCCAATAAATCGTCGTAATAAACTTTTTTAAATGTAGAACCTGATAAAGGCAGATAAAATAACATTTGATCAAAATCAGATTCATATTCTTTCATCTGATCCATAATCTGATAGTTCATAAAATTTTTAACTCTTTGCGCTTGCATTTCTTTTTGTGGATCTGATTTACCCATTACCATTGTTCTAACAGGTCCATCTGCAGGCAATAATTCTTTGTAAGCTAAAGCTTGAAATTGTGTAACAGCTTCTGCAAGAACAGGGTGTGTTGCACCACTTGCTCCTTGAAAAGGTTCTGTTCTATTATCGTATTTAAATCCTAATAAAGTTAAACCTTCTATGTATGCTCGTTCCCATTCTTTACGAGACATTTTGTATTCCATGTAATCTTGCTGTAATTGATTACCGATTAAATTTGTATCTTCTTCTGGAAGTAATTCGTTTAAATTTGCAAAGTGATCGCCGCCCTCGGGCATAGGCATTGAATTAGGATCAAAATCAATTGTAGCTCCTTCTTCGTCTTCTGTAACTTCTACTGGTCCTTTTAATTCTTCAATCTCCGTAACATCGACCTCTTCTGCAACTTCATCAGGTCTTTTATCGTTAGGGAGAGCTTTATCTATATCTGCCATATATTTTCTCCTAGACTTTCTTAACTTGTTTTGGTGGTAATTTCAACCCTTGTGATAGCGGTCCTTTTTTAGGGGGTACTGCCCACCATTTAAAACCAGGGTTAGCTTTCATCTTCTGAGCTAAATCTGGTTTCTTTTTTGTTGGTTTATTTTTTATTGACATTTAAACTAGCTATGCCTCCTTCCTTATAACCTAATCCCATCATATAACTTTGTTCTGATTGAGGTCTACTTATAAAGTATTCTCCAAATTCATCAAGTTTAGTTGGGTTTAATAATTTATCTAAATTATATTGTGTTTGTTTTAAATCTTTTGCAATACCTTGATCTATTTTAGGTAAACCACCTCCTGTTCCAGCATCTTTTAATTGATCTTGTTTAACTAATAAGTTTGCTAGAGTTGATGCATTGGCTCCCTCTGTGGCTGCAGGAGACAATAAATAATCAGTAACTCTGTTAGGAGTATTTGTTCTATTGTAGTCTTGTATGTCAGCTTGTATTTTATTTTTTTGAGCATCTAATTGAAAAGCATTGTTTGAAAAAAAACTAGGGTCAATAGCTTGGTTTAACGTGTTATCTTCAATTTTTTGATTTACTTTATTTAATTGATCATACAAATTAAAACCTTTGTTCATATCATCTAAGTTAGTTTTAAAATTTAACATTTTACCAATCTCTGCTTCACCCATACGTTGATAATCTTGTGGTCCAACTTTTATGTTTTTTAATCTTTTTATAAATTCTTCATCAGAATCTATTTTAGTTTTATCACCTAATGCATAGTTAAATAAACTATCACCTATTGCTTCTCTAAATGATTTACCGGTTGCTAACATATCATAGCCCACGATTCCTGCTTCTGCTGCTGCAGTAAATGCTAAAGCTGCAGGACCAAACAAACCTCTAAGCGATACAGCGTCTTTTAAAAATCTACCTGATTTTAAAATTGTATTTGCTAATACTTGATCGCTTTCTTTAAAACCATTTTTTAAACCTTGTTCTAAAACTTTTCTACCTTTGATTGCACATGATGTGCCTTCACCAAACATAATTCTACCACCAGCAGATTTACCACAACCTAGTTTTTCTAATTGAGATAATATTTCTTTGCTAATTTTATTTGTTTCTTTTTTGCTTAATTTTGCATTTTTTATTGCGTCTTCTTTTAACATTTCTAATGTTGGTTTATCTGCAGCTGTTAAATCAGATAATTTTTTATTTTTTAATAAATTTGTTGGATCTAATTCTTGACTTGGTTTACTAAAATTAATTGTAAATTCTTTTCCAGTAAATGGATCTCTACCAGTAAATTTTTTATAACCTTGTGTTGCTGCAGCAAGATCATTTCCTTTTTGATTTAATAAATCAATTTTATTTCTGTAACCTTTAGGTTTGTTTTTAAACAAATCATTTATTTGTTCATTATATTCTTTTAAAATTGCATCTACATCTTTTAAAGTTTCTTGATTAATTAAATTAGGTGCATAACCTAAATTACCTGTTCTTACATATTGATTGTATAAATCTCCTAAATGGCTTTTTTGTACCAAAGAAGTTTCTGGTGCAGATAAAAATTTTTCAAACTTTTTACTACTAAATTCATTTATTGCATTGTTTCTTAGTTTTGCATAATATTTTTTCTTTTCTGCTTCACTACCAAATTGAAGAGGTATTTTTTTTCTTAAATTAAGTTTATCTTCTTGAAGATATTTGTTAAAAGTACCTGCAGGAGCATTGTATTTTTTTAAAATTTTTGGAATATCTCCTCTTTTAGGGTTTTTTATTTTGGAGTAAGCGTCTAATGCTTTTATAACATTAGAATTATTAATAGATTGAATACCTAATTTATTTGCATGTTCTCTAATTGCAAATGTAATCGCCTTGTATTCTGTGCTACCTACGCCTGTTTTTACAGTTTTTCCTGTTTTAGTTTTAGAACCAACTTTTTGAGTAAATATTTTTTGATATTTTTTTACAATTTCGTCTATGTTACCATAGCCTTTTTCTTGTAAAGCAGTGACCTCATCTAATGCTTTGGTTAAATTTGTTTTGTATTTTGGTTGTTCTAAAAGAGTTCCGCTTTCAGACTGAATATCTATTACACTTTTTGCAGGTGGTTTTTTCCGTCCTTCTGTTACAAATTTTAAAGCATCATCTTTATTCTTAAAATTTTTTTTAAAAGCTTGTCCATCTCTTATGTACTTACCATAATAACTTTTAGTGCCTTTCTTATAAGTTTCTTCATAAACACCACTATAATTTTTATCTGTTGTGCCCAAATGTTTTGTTGATTTAACTTCACCACCATACCCAGGTCTAGATCCATCAGCATTGGGTTGTACTAACTGTTGCATACCACCTTGAGCATTAGGTCTTCTGAATGTTACATCAAAGTCTTCTAACGTTTCACCGGGTTTTAAAAAAGAATCGGGTGATTGTTCGAGGTCCGGGGTGTTAAAATTATCCATCTCGGATCTTGGAATTTCTGCTAGTTTTATGTTCCGTGGTACAGGGACCTTGGAACTTGGAATATAATCATCCTCGTACATTTCTAAAATAGATTCTACGTCGTATTTCATTATTCCCCTAACATAGTTTGAATGCCACCCGATGAGTTGGGTTTACGAATCATTTCTTCTGTAACATCTAAGTTATCTAATTTTCTTATGTTGTCAGCTTTTTTCATCATTTCTAATTTACCTGCGTAGTCTCTACCACTGCCAAGTCTAATTAATTGTCCTTGAATACCTTCTGTGCCTCCACCACCAATTATAAAATCTTCAATTGTTGGATCGTCCATGTGAGGCAGGAATTTTTGTAAATACATTTTTAAACCTTCTTTGTCTCTGTTTCTAAACATTTCAACAACTTCCAATAATCCTCTATACATTTCAGGATCTCTTTTTGTCATTTCTTTTAAACCTTCTTTACCAAATACTTTTTCTAAAAACCTACCTGATGAACCTGTAATTTGTTTACCTGCTAAAAATTTAGCTAAGTTTCCACCAGAAAAACCAATACGACCGCCATTTGCTTTTTTAGTCATTCCAAACTCTGTCATGTTATCTTCAAACACAGATCCTTCATTAACAACTTCATCTGGTACACCTGATTCAATATCTTTCATCTTACCATCTCCATCAGGTCTTAAAGTAAACTCTTCATACTCATCTACTTTTGCCATTCCTTTTCCACTTGGTAATGATACGTCATCTACTTTGTAACTCATAATAACTTCTTCTGGATATGGGTCATCTAGATTCTTTTTTATAATTGTTATGTTGCCGGCAAAGTCTTCTTCCATAACATAGTCTTTATATTTTTTAGCTATAGCTTTATCTTGTGAAGCAAGTGTTTCATCACCCATTGTTTTAATTTTATCTACAAGTTTAAAAAAGTACGGTGGCACTTCACCTGATCCTGCAGCTTTTTTTACAGTTTCAGTTACAGCTTTTTTACCAGCACCTTCGCCTAATCCTAGAATACCTGTTTTAAATGCAGCTGCACCACCACCTAGTGTTGCAAGTAATTTTAAAAATGCTCTACGGCCCATGCCGCCATCTGAAAAACCTGTACGGCCACCATCTGCAAATTTATATTTAAGACCTATACCTGCTTTATATTTATCATCAAAAAGATCTTTTTCACCACCTATAGTAAAAAATGCATCACCTTCTTTATCACCAAATTCTTTTTGATAGCCTACAATACCACTTCTATCTTCTGATAAAAGGTCATCTCCTTTTAAATAAAAATTATTGTAATCAATACCCGCTCTTAAGTTAGGTACATTATTTCCTTGCATAATTTCTTTAGCAATACTTGCATTAAATATTCCATCATTGTAACTAAGTTTAGGTGTTAGATCAGAACTTTTGTATGTCTTACCATCAGGAGTTATCATCATGTCGGAACTACCCGTAAGATTTAAATTAAATTTATCAGATATAGGAAGTGTTTTATTTAAATTTAATCCTGCTTCTTTATATCCATCTGATTCAGATAAGTTTGCTTTTAAAAAATTGTCATAATTTAAACCAATTCCACTTTTTAAAATATCGCTATCGTTAGTGTCTAATTTGCCAGAAAGATTTAATTTACCAATATCAAAATCAGCCGAACTTGTTAATTTTCCTTCTTCTAAATTAGGACTACTAAAACTAAAATTGTTTATGTCAAAAGTACCAGATGTTACTGATTGATCTCCTTCAGTGTCAATTGATCTTTTTAATTTTAAACCTTCTATTGGACTTATTTCAAGATCTAGTTGAGCTTGATCTATTGTGTCTTTAAGATTTTCTTTATCAACATATCCTTGCTCGTTAATTATTTTTTTCTCCGGATATTTTACAGCTAAATCTAAAACTGTGTTTTTAAATAATTCTTTTTCTTTTTTCTTTATATCTTGAAACATAGACATGGTTAGTCTAGAATTAGGATTCTCTCTTTTAAATTTTTGAAACTCTTTAACCATTTCAAATATTTCTTTTTCTTTTTTTTCTAATTCAGTTTCATCGGGCATAAACTTATCTAATATTTTTGATCCTATTTCTTTTTTTCCTTCTTCAATAAGATTTGGGTCTTCTTTAGTTTCTTTTTCCAACATTTTTTCAATTGCTTTGTCAAAATTTAATCCCTCTTGAAAACCTATACGACCACCTTCTGCTGCTTCCAGTGTTTTAGGAATAATTTTTGCACCTTCACTAGGACCATCAACTTGTCTGCCATCCTTATTGTAGTATTCACCTGTGTCTTTGTAATAAACAGTTCCATCATCAAAAGGTACAATATAGTTTTCGCTATCATTTCTCACATCAGGAGGAACACCCTGATCAAAATAATTTAGTATAGCGTCTCTATCTAGAGGTTTAAAAGGAGGATCCATTAAGACACCTTCTGGTGCATTTTTAATACCTAGATCAATTGATCGTTTTTTTCTTGCTTCCATTAAAGCAATCATGTTTTCAAGATTTTTATTTTTTTCTATAGCTGAATCTATTCCACCAGCTAATTTACCAGTGCTAAACGGAACTCGTATGTTGTCATTGTCTTCTGCAAGCAAATAATTTAATCCTGTAGAAGTTGTAGCTTGACTATTAGGTGCAACTAATCTTGTTCTTGCCATCAAAGCATCTGAGCCATGACCGATGTCAGATAAGTTTGGTTCAACGTCAACCATACCACCTGTATATAATCCTGCACGTCCGCCTGTTGCAAAATTATCTGCATCTTCGTCTTTCATACGTTGTAGATAGTCCGGATCATCAGGATCAAAATCAGGATCATCTCTAAATGGTCTATTTTTTTTGTAATCATATCTATCACTTATATCTCTTTGAAAAATCCAATCTTCAGTATCTTGTAAAATCTTTTTAGATTGCGTTTCATCTAAATTTTTATAAACACCTTTTCGACCTATAACTTTGTTTGCTTCTTTTAATGCTGCAACAGGTTCCATACTTGTTATTCTAGCAATAGTGTCTGCTATAACATCTGTTTTGTTAAATTTTTCATTAGCTTGTTTAAACATTTCTCTTTCAGTAATTTTATCACTAATCACCATGTCTTTTTCATCTACAATGTCACCACTTTTTTTCATGGCTTCTATTTCTTCTTTAAAACTTCTTTTTTGTGGAAATTGTATAATTTCACCCTTTTTAGGAAACGCTTTGTTTAAAAACTTAGCAGCTTCGTCTCCAGATAAAATTCCACTATATAATTGATTAAATTGTTGATCCTCTGCTTGTTTTACATAAGCAAGTAATTGTTTTAACTGTGTTTGATTGTTAATAGAATTAGGATCTACACCTAAATTAATTAATCTTTTTTCTAATGCATCTGCTGAAAATTTAACAGCTTTATCATTAGCAATAGCACCACCTTTTCTAAAAAGTTGCATTTTTATAAAATCTGTAATTACTTTTCCTGCCATTAATAGTACTCCATTTTCCTAGGTGGTTTTATTTCATCTTCGTAATCTTCTGGATGGGGTAGGAAACCTCCCTGCCTGAATCGCATAATAGCCATAGTCATACTGTCGACTAGGTCATCATGATCGCCATATGGAAATGACGCGCATTCCTCTATGACTTCTTCTGCAAACTGCTCATCAGGGGCCCAGATTAATCCGGCCTCAAACAGCGGAGCACAAGAATTTACTCTAACATGCTTATCATTACCACGACTTGGCGTAAATGTCATCACTGGAATGTCCATTTGCCTTAGTTCATGGGTCAGTGGCGTGCCAGATGCTTTTTGCTCTACAATTACCATGTCAGGATTCCAATATTTATATTGCTCAAGAGCTTCACGACGCAAATCAGGAAATTCAAAACGATCTTTAATTGAATCTAGCAAAATTATATTTGGTTTGCCTCCTTCTTCAGGATAAAAAACACCCCAAGTCGTAATTGCACTATAATCGGCTGTTTCTTTTTTTAAAAACGCCGTATCGTAGCTTTGAATAACATAAGTAACGTCTGGTAAAAATTCTTTATCCCATTTTCGCCACCATTCACGTTTTATAAGCGCTCCTTCTTCAGAAGTTGGCTCTTGCATCCATTGTGCGTTCCATTTTCCAACCGGAAGTGTTGCTTTTACACCTTCTAGCTCTTCTAATTTCCAATATTCTGGCCAAACCGGTTTCTTTTTAGTTCCGTGGTCCATGATTGCTGGAAATTCTACCACTTCCCATTGATCACCTTTAACTTTTTTTTGATTATCTAATAAAATTCCTGTTAAATCTTTTTTATTCCAACGAGTCATGACTAAAACTATCTGTCCGCCTGGTTGTAAACGCTGACGTGGACCTGATGTGTACCATTCGTAAGCATTTTCAAATGCATTTGCTGACATTGCATCTTGTTCTGAGTGTGGATCGTCAATAATCAAGAGGTCTGCACCACGGCCCGTGATTGCACCGCCAACACCAGCTGCAAAATACTCACCACCTTGCGCAGTTTCCCACCTTCCTGCTGCCTGACTGTCTTCTCTAAGCGTTGTATCAAAAATTTTAGAATAATCTTCTGAGTCAATTAATGTTTTAGCTTTACGACCAAACCTTACAGCAAGTTCACCAGTGTGGGTTGCTTGAATAATCTTGAGTTTAGGATTACGGCCCACCATCCATGCTGGCAAAAGATAACTTGCAAATTCTGATTTAGTATGACGTGGTGGCATATTAATAATTAATCTATTAATTTTTTTATTTGCAAGGTCATTAAATTTTTGAGCAATAATTCTGTGGTGTGCACCCTCTATAAACTCTGGCCACACAGCTTTTGTAAACGACATGAAGTCATCTTTTGCTTTTCTTTGAATTTTTTTCTCAGCATGCATAACTTTAAATCTCTTATACTGAGCACGAACGTTAGACGGTAGTTTATTTATATCTATATTTTGTTTCATAAAAAATTTTTATAAAATTTTTTGCACCTTTTTACCAGTGAAGAAGTATTATACCACCTGTATCTCTGTAAAACAAGCAATACAACCTAGAGTAGTGGGACCCCTTTTTATAAAAGGGTGTACGACTTATATCGTTGCAAAGTTTATTGTGTTTGTGTGTGGTACCTCTATGAGATGTATATTGTGTGTGCGCCTAGGCGCGTTAGCGCCTAGGCAAGAAAGGTTTAGTCCAGTAGGACCATGTATGCAGCAGCATTTAATCTGCTGAATTTGTCTAAGCCTTTTTGTACAGCTTTCCACTGCTCTGTTTCTTCTGCGTGTTTAATTAAATGATAGAGCGCAAACTCTTCTTCACTTAACATTGCAGACTCACCAGAGTATGGGTTTGTTGCTTTCATATTTCTAATTGTCATAGGATTATCCTAGTCTAGTTCTGTCCCTCTGTCAATGGTCTTTGTTCCCCTGTTATCATATTTCTTTCAATGTACCTTGGTACAGTATTGTCGTGCCAATATTCTTGGTTGTATTCTCGTCGCCAACCATTCTCGGCAGTTAAAACTTTAGGCTGAAACAATCTACCAAAGTGGTTTACTGCTTGATTACCATGTAAAGCCCACCAATCATTTTGACAATTTAATGTACAAAAGTTATTGTTACCATATGCATAAGTTCCAATAGTTCTAGTCTGATTTCTTTTGTTTCCTTTTGGTCCACGTTTCCTGTCTGTTGTGTCATAAGTATGACAGTTTGGTCCTTGGCAAAGTCTAGTCATGTTTACCTCTCAACCATTGTTGGTGTTGTCTTTCGTATCTTCTCAATCTTTCATTTTGGTCTACGCTCGGCAACATAAACCACCATTTAACTGCAAACGTTCCGGCAATTAATAAACCAATAGTCATGTCAAAGTGAATAGCTAAAACTACACCTAAAAAAATCATTACAAAATGTAATGAAAAATAAATTGCTCTTAACATTACAACCTCACTTTCCAACTGCCTTTGGCAGTTCTATAATTATCTGCGTCCATGTCAAAGTATGTCATAAGTTTTGCACCTTGTTTGCTAGTCCAATATCTGCACTTGTCAGTCCACTTGCCATTTCTTGTTATGTGTTTTTTATCCTTATTAGAATAATAAGTTATTTTGAATTGTGTATTGTTTTCCATTTTATACCTTTCTATTTGTATTGGGATTATCCTATATTATAGGATAACCCCTGTCAAGTCTAATTTAGACTTTCTTCATATTGTTTTCTAGCCAATATTTTTGCCTCTCTTGATTGATGTTTATTCTTCATGCCTTTAATCATACTAGCCAAGTTGCTAGGATTATAAATTGTTAAACCTGTTGAGTTAGTTCTAATTAGTTCTGCCTCATCAACTTTTATTCCTAACTCCTCGCAAAGTTCAATTCCCTCTGCAAGATACCTGTATGCTTTCAATCCGATTTTTAATTGTTCGCATTGTTTCATAATGGTATCAATCCATTGTTGATGTTTAACAACTAGATTGCCCTTTGCAACTCGCCATTGTTCAAACAAATTATATTCTCTTTTAGTACAAGCTATTGCTCTTGAACGACAATAAGATGTTCCAATAACATCAAGATAGTATGGCGCATTAAAATTTTTTGCCATACCAACATCATTATCATTATGATAACCATGAGTGTGTCCGAGTGCTTTCATACATTCTTCAACATGTTTAGTTTTGTGTGGATTATCTTTGTTTTCATTTTGTTGTGCAAAGATATCTGCGTTGCAATTTTTTGCTTTTAGTTCTTCTCTAAAATATGCAACTGCAAACTTTTTACCCTCATCATTATCATACTCACTACCATTTAGATTGCCAAACAAACCAAAATCAAAATGCGATTTAGTTTCTGTTTCTTTGCCCTCATCATCAACATCTTCGTTATGTGAAAAATAAAAGCATTTATCTTTGGCAACAACATCACAAGGTTGTCCATACTTCTTTTTAAAATGTCTTAATGTTGCAACATCATCTGTTGGATAAGACCTTTCAACAACTTCTTTTGCTTGTTTAGACGCAATCATATACATCTCATCAACATTTTCTCTTGCTTGAAAAAATGCCTCTTTTTCTTGCGTGTCCTCATTTTCAAAAGTGTGTTTTATTTTATTAAAGAGTTTATTTCTTAACTCTGTATTCATTCTTATTTTACTCATTTGTTTCCTTTCTATATTATTTTGCATAAAGTTTATTTAGCACTTGACAATAGGATAGTCAAGGACTATATTTGATTATCAGCTTCATTTGTAGATTTATCGCTGAACATAACTATAAATCTACGGGACAACTACAGGTTGTAGCACGTCACACCGACACTAGTCCGTCTTCGTGTTATGAGCCTGTACTGATCCCAGATCTAATACCTCTGCAATCTGGGGACCGGTCCAGAAAAAGCAAGTGGCGGTAGCAAGTATTAGATCTGGGATCAGTCATTAATGACTGTGGAGATAAACACTATAACACGGTGGGCGGTAAAGGAGCTCCCGAATGTTGACTGAAAACACGCCGTCAACCCCCCGCGTAGCATAGTGACTGATCATTATTTGCTGGACCATTTTATATGAGCCCTGCCTAGGCGGTAAACAATTGTCACCGGGCTCTTCACTGGGATGGTCCTGCTAATAATTATTTGCTGGACTCAGAGGGTGTACTAATTCCGGACAGCCTGAGTCCTGCTAATAATTAATAAAAGCGCCAAGCCCCAAGCAGGAAGCAATGCTTGACAGCTGGTGAAGGATAGTGTAGGATGCATTTAGAAAGGAGAACATATGGCACAATTTGAAACAGGACGTACAGGATATGATAATGCCCCAGATGACTCGGACAATGATTTTTTATGCGCAGTGCAATTGCAGCGTATAGCTAATTCTTTAGAAGAAGTAATTCGGATGGTGAAGCTAGATCAGGCAGAATCTAAAAAGAGATGGGAGAAAGAAGATGAGTAGACGTCCCGGGCCAGCAATGGCCCGCGTTTACCTGCAGCACTGGCGATGGCTCCTGGATCAGGGACCAAGCTACAAGCACCAAGCGGCAAGCTGCAAGCGCCAGGCTGCAAGCTTGACAAGATTAAATTATAATGTTATTGTATCCTATACAATAAAGGAGAAAGAATTATGAAAGTAAAAGACGCAAAAGAAATTACAGGAAGCCTGACCCGGACAAGTAAAATGCCTGGACTCAGTTACAGCCTGCCAGCCTGGGAATGCAAAACTGGCTCGAAGCTCAGGAAGGTTAAGGGCTCAGTGTGCGCCAGCTGTTACGCGCTCAAGGGTAATTACACCAGATACAAAGCCATCAAGGCAGCTCAATATGTAAGATTAAAATCATTGCAGGACGCGCGCTGGATCGAAGCAATGACAGCTCAGGTTAAGCGGTCAACTTATTTTAGATGGCACGACGCCGGAGACGTGCAGGACTTGCAGCATTTAAATAAAATTTTTGAAGTATGTAGACAAACACCAGACACTAAGCACTGGATGCCAACGCGGGAGGCGTGGATCAAGGACCACCTGGACAGCAAGCCTGACAATCTTGTTATCAGGTTCTCTCCTCCAATGATTGGCCAGCGCAACGATACCTGGCCCAACTCTTCGATGGTTGTAGAGAAGGACGCGAGCTGTCCAGCACCATCTCAAGGGGGCAAATGTGGCAGCTGTAGACAATGTTGGGATCCTGCTGTAAAAGTAGTTTCATATGGTAAACACTAATGTTTAGACATCCAAAATATTATAAAGAATTACGCAAGCGTAATAAATCGGATCAGGCTATTAGCTTAAGAACTCGCGACGGTGAGTGCGAGCGTACGCCTGATTCGGGCCTCAAGCAACAAGCTTCAAGCATCAAGCTGCAAGCGTCAAGCAAACCAGAACCAGTTCAGGTTCAGCAGGCTTCAAGCGCCAAGCGACAAGCATCCCAATCAGAGTGACAAGCGTCAAGCTTCAAGCCACAAGCTGCAAGCTCAGTGATCCTAGAACCATGGTACATGGATATCGGAGAAGTTTTAGGGGGTAAAGGACCAAGGGCCTTTACTATGATAAATGTATTCTTAGGATGACGTTTATGGAAGGCAATTTGATGTGGACTAAATCGGATTTTGTTACCTTTGGTTACCTTAATTTCTAAAGTACAAAAGTTCCCAGAAGTATTACAGACCAATACATCAGGAGTGCCAAGTAAGCTATTGTTTTCAATTCGAATAAGCGAAAATGATTTAAAATTTCTTTTAATTTGTTGATAGAATTTTGCCTCTGGGCCCATATGTTTTTTAAGGTAATCACTGCAGTTAAATCTGCAGTTTTGGAGGTAAAGATATCCTATTAGTTTTTTCTGTTTTAAGTACTAAACGATGAGCGCTGTGTCCCTTGTGTCCTATTATAGGTGTTGAGTGTTCTTGTACTTCCATTCTAACTATTTTGTGTATGTAACCGTTTATTTCTACATAGAGGACAGCATTTGATAATGCATTCCCTTGCCGGCTACCATCTTTTTTACCTTCTGTAAATTTAGATAAAAACTGTTGTAAGTCTTGGACTCTCATTATTTTTTTATCTGCATTTCTAATAGTTGAATCTCTTCTCTAAGTCTAGCAATTTCTGCTTGGAAGTTATCATTTTGAGTTTTTAATTCTCGTATGGTACCAGACATTTCAATTACAATTGCTTTAGTACCTTTCAATTGATTTTCAGTTTTAATATACAGACCTTCACGTTCTTTGTATGCGTTTAAATCTGCTTTGTATTGTTCTGTTAATAGTGTTATGTCTAATGGACCTCTGTCTTCTTTGATGCCATCATTAGTGTGTTTACGTTCGTTTTCGTGACTCATATCTTCTCCATGTTCTTTCTGTTTTGTGTATGTGCGTTTGTCTTTCATATATTGACTTTATAGGATAGTTACCTTAAAAAGTCAATATGGGAGTTCCTAAAAGATTAACAGAAATGCAAAAACGTTTTTGCCAATATTTAGTATTTGGCGGACCAGATGGTCCAGTCAACAAAATGGAGGCAGCGGAGCTGGCAGGATATTCACCAAAGAGAGCTAGAGTTGAAGGTAGTGAATTAACAAACCCAAGACAGTCTCCACTAGTAGTAAAATACAAAGATGAATTAGAACAAGAAAGAGATTTAAAATTTGGTGTTACTTATGAAAACCATATAGCAGAGTTAGCTAGAATTAAAACTTTGGCTTTGAAAAAGAATTCTTTCTCTGCAGCTGTAAACGCTGAAACAAATCGAGGAAAGGCAGGAGGACTATACATAGACAGAAAAATAATAAAACATGGCAAATTAGAAGATATGACAGAAGAACAACTAGAAATGAAGATGGCACAGATTGAAGAAGACTACGCAAGTTTGTTAACCGATGATAGTGTCATTGATGTTAGTGAATCCGAGTTATCTTCTTCACACAAGAAGTTGGAAAAACCGATCGTTCCGAAAAATGAATAGAGCCATCAGCTTCAACGTCATAGCCAGCAAAAATTCTTACAGTCTCATCATCTTTACTAAACAACCAACCTTCACTTACAGGTGTCGCTAGTTTCATATTTTTAAATTCTCTGTCTGTACCCCAACCGCCCTCAGTGATAATATCAACCCAGTCGATTCGCACACGTTTATATGGAAACACAACAGACTCTTTAACAGTCTTTGGTTTAGTGTAGCTGTTTATTCTTCTAGATTTTTTCTTGGATTTCATATCTGTATATGTATCTAAAAAAAATCAGTTTTTCCAGAATTTTGTATCGCGCGCGCATAGGCAAACTGAGATATTGCCATAGGTGACAAAATAATCTGTCACATGACACTTTTTTTAACAACATTTTGGCACACATTATTGTTGTATACCAACACTAATAGCTCAAAGTGACAGAATGACATTATTTCTAGAGTAGTTTTTATTTTTTTTTTTATTTTTTTTACCATACATATACAACGTCATTATGGTGTGCCTTATTTACAACATAGTGTTGCTACAATGTCACAATAAAGACTTATTTGCCACTTTTCCGTCATAATGTAGACTCATTACTGCCAATTTGTCTTCAGCTTCAGCTACTTTCATCAACAACTTGTCTACTTCTGCTGTAATATCAGGGTGTTCTGGTATTACAATCTCATGGTCGCTATAACATTGTATTTTATACAACGCATCCTGTATTTCTGCCTCGTATTTCTTTGTTAGAACCATTCTAAGTTTACTATTCATCGTTGTCCTCCTCCATAATTTCATTACCGTGTTCGTCTTTGTATATAATCCATAACTTTTTACCGTCAAAATAATATCCTGATATCTCACGCTCCATTAAAAAAATCCTCCGGGTTCATTGGTGTTGTTCTTTCTTTTTCATCATGTATTAATTCATTATACATGTTGATTCGTTTCAATGCCTTGTGCTTCCAGGCTCGAAGGTTTGCACCTTCTGTTTTGAATTCTTGATAATATAAGTCAGGCGTGCAGACCATGATAACTCCTTGTTCAATTTTGCTGCCGTAGACGTAGTCGTGGGCCATTGCGTACATGGCAATCTGTAAGTAATAGTCTTCGATCCATTCTTCTTTTTTCGGACGATTACTTTGTTTGAAGTCAACAATAGTTTCTTTACCATTATGTAAGCAAACCAAATCTGTAGAGCCCGCGTATAGACCCGGGTAGTGTAGCATGACTTCCGAGCCATAATACTCTTCCACTGGCGCAAGACCAATCTCGATAATTTTGTCGGCCATGGGACGCGCCTCCTGTCCGATTGCTGTAAGATCAACGCAGCCAGTGCCGAGTACATAGTGCTCGAGGAATTTGTGCATACAGGTACCCCTGTTACTAGAATGATTCTTGATTCTGTCTGCTTCTTTTTCTCCAACTTTGGCCGTCCAGTCTTTTAGAAATTGTTTATTTTTGGTGGCTCCTAATATCGTAGTCACACTAGGAAGTCTAGAATTATCTATGTCATAAACCCTGGTCCCTGTTCCGGGGTCCGTGAGCTGTTTTCCTTGTATATAGTTGTATTTATTATTCTTTTTTATCATTGTTTCTCTTTCTTTTCATCGCACCAAATCTTTTATCTCCTTTTATCAATTCCTCCTGAAGCTCCTCGTATGGAGTTTTAACTCCAAAGATTTTATTAAAATTTTTTTTATATAAATCAGTGCTGGGTCTACTTCTACCATCCCATTTAGGTTTTTTAGATGTCATAAGGACCTTTCTTATTTATTTTACGACCACGATTAGTCGGTTTAAATTCCATTTTTTTACGTTCAGATTCTTTTATAAATCCACCATACTCACGTCCGGACCTAGACTTACCGTAAGTCGGTACTTGTCCTAGTCCAAACTGTGGTTTATTTTTATTCACTTTTTTTAAAATCTTCGCTATTTTTTTGTCTTCGTCTATTTCCATAACCTTTTTTCCTATCGGAGTATAACATACACCAAGACCAAGATG
>WLWE01001635.1_pt1 | contig 15992 bp, 13 predicted proteins | sample 6718301 | NCBI WGS metagenome assembly WLWE01 (sample SAMN12718691, study PRJNA515312) | sponge metagenome | isolation source: marine sponge | host: Mycale hentscheli | place: New Zealand: South Island, Marlborough, Capsize Point | collected 2003-05-01 | reverse complement strand
TGAAGCATTTTTACATGAGCCGGCAACGGCTGAAAGGTTTGACAACTTGGTTGCGTACGACGGATCCAATGCTGTGGGTATTGGCAAGTCTCTTGCTGTGTTTAGTGCTTTTGCGGAAGGCGTTAGCTTGTATTCTGCTTTTGCTGTACTTTATTCTTTTCAGTTAAGAAATTTACTGAAAGGTATTGGACAACAGATGAAGTGGTCAGTACGAGATGAAAGTTTACACAGTAAAATGGGTTGTAAGCTTTTCCGCGATATGTGCAGCGAAAACAATCAATTATTGAATTTATGTCAAGAGGATATAGTTAAAGCTGCAGAAACCATGGTAGACTTAGAAACTAAATACATTAACAAAATGTTTGAAATGGGTGATATCGAGGGCATATCAGCTAATGATCTTACGCATTTTATAAAAAAGAGAGCAAATGAAAAACTTGTGGAGCTGGGTTATAAAGACTTTGCAGAGCATTTCACATATGACAAAAGTGCAGCAGCTAATCTTGATTGGTTCTATCATCTTACCGGCGGGGTCACTCATACTGATTTTTTCGCGATACGGCCGACGGATTATAGCAAAGCTAACGAAGGAGAAGACTTTGAAGACATTTGGTAATGGCTTTGATGTTATAATTACAAACAAAGAAATAGAAAACGATCTATATGAAAGAAAGTAAATTAATTGAAATGAAAAATAAGATTAAAGCATTAACTAACATTGTGCAAAAACTTATTACAGAATTACAGTTTACCAGAGAAGTAGCAATAGGTTCACTAGAAACAATAAAAAAAATGCCTGGTTATGAAGAGGCTTTAAATAAACTAAAAGATGAAGTCACTAAAAATGAACAGACAGAGAAGGTGGAAGTATCGGTTACTGAAGACGCTTAGATACACCAATAAACTTACATCATATCAAAAAGTAGCATCACGTATAGGATATATGGGTGCTGGTTTTGTTATAGCTGGTCAATGGACAATCGAACCTATATTTTTTATAATAGGTTTTATATGTGTGATAGTACAAACATCATCACGTAAACAATGGAACTTAGTTGCTTTAAATATTAACGGTTTAATAGCATGGGTAATACACTTAATAAACGGAGTATAAATGTGGAATAATGAATGGAAAAAAGGAAAAGATTACCCTAAGTGGGGTGATACAGATGTATATAAAAAAACTATATCAGGTGGCTATTTGCTTGAAGATGAAACGCCTCGTGATGCTTATAAAAGAGTCGCTAAAACAGTTGCGCGAAGACTTTATAAACCTGAAATGGCTGAAACATTTTTTGACTATATATGGAAAGGCTGGTTATGTCTTGCCTCGCCTGTTCTTAGCAACACTGGTACTGATAGGGGTTTGCCTATTAGCTGCTTTGGTATTGACGTCGCTGATTCTATTAATGACATAGGTCATAAAAATTTAGAGATGATGCTACTCGCTAAGCACGGCGGTGGAGTTGGCATTGGCATTAATATGATTAGACCCGCTGGCGCTAAAATTACAGGCAATGGAACAAGTGATGGCGTTGTGCCGTTTTGTAAAATATACGACTCAACAATACTTGCCACTAATCAAGGATCTGTCCGACGAGGAGCTGCATCAGTTAATATCAACATTGATCACGCCGATTTCGATGAATGGCTTGAAATACGTGAACCCAAAGGAGACGTCAATCGTCAATCACTTAACTTGCATCAGTGCGCTGTTATCGGTGATAAGTTTATGCGAAGAATTGAACAAGGAGATAGAGAAGCTAGAAAACGTTGGGGTAAATTACTTCAAAAGCGAAAAGCTACTGGCGAACCTTATATCCTTTTTAAGGGAAATACAAATAAGAATAACCCCAGATCATATAAAGACAACGGACTGAAAGTCCATATGACTAATATATGCTCTGAAATTACGTTGCATACAGATGAAAACCATAGTTTTGTTTGTTGTTTGTCATCATTAAATTTAGCAAAATATGAAGAGTGGAAAGGTACTAATCTTATTTATGACTCTATATGGTTCTTGGATGGAGTTATGGAGGAGTTTATACAAAGAGCTAAAGGCTTACGAGGTTTTGAAAACGCAGTTAGATCAGCCACAAAAGGAAGAGCGCTTGGACTTGGAGTACTTGGCTGGCACACGTATTTACAAGAAAAAAGTATACCGTTTGAAGGTTTACTTGCTCAGTTTGAAACTAGGAAGATTTTTAGTCAGATTAAAATTGAATCTGAAAGAGCTAGTATGGCGCTTGCAGAGACTTATGGAGAACCTTTGTGGTGTGCTGGAACTGGTATGCGTAATACTCACTTACGTGCTATTGCTCCTACTGTTAGCAACAGCAAGCTTAGTGGAAATGTGTCACCAGGCATTGAGCCGTGGGCTGCAAATGTTTTTACCGAACAAAGCGCAAAAGGAACGTTTATAAGAAAAAATCCTACATTATTAAAGCTATTACGAAAACTTAAAATAAATACAAATGAAACTTGGAGCAAGATTATGGCAGATGGTGGTAGTATTCAAGGTCTATCTGAGCTTGACGGGGTTATGGTTGGATCTCATGACGTACCGGCTAAAGACGTTTTTAAAACATTTAAAGAAATAAATCAACTCGAACTGGTAAATCAAGCTGGTATACGGCAGCAGTACATAGATCAGTCTGTTAGTTTAAACCTAGCGTTTCCTAGTGTGGCTACACCTAAATGGATTAATCAAGTTCATATGTCAGCATGGAAAAAAGGTATTAAGACCTTGTACTATACTAGAACTGAGTCAGTACTTCGTGGTGATATAGCGCAACAAGCTATGAGTGAAGATTGTATTGCCTGTGACGGATAAAAACAATGAAGGGGACCTCGTTTGAGATCCCCTTCGGTTACAGGAACTTTTGGGTATGGTACGCCCAGTTATCTTTGTTCCTTATTTTTTACATACACATTGTGCTACTGGACAATCTTTAACATCTACAATTAATTTAGATACTAACCAGTTCCATTTACACATTAGCTTACACCAGCAAGCTTGCATCCATAATCCTAATTTTACTAATAATTTTCCCATAGTTAATCGTTTTTTTCTTGTCTTAACTTTAAAACTCCATTAACACATTCAAATTCTTTTATTTCTCTATTGAATTCTGCTAAGTTTTGTTCTTCAGTTATTGGTATTTCTTTTTTAAGAAATTTACCGTCTTTATCTTTTTTACTTGTGTCAAGACCTGTTTTAGACTTTCTTGACATGTATGAAGCTTTTTTCTTTGCTCTTGCTTCCGCACATTTATCTTGGTAAAATGGTGAATTACTTTTCATCTTTTAATTTTGTTACGTAGTTACCTTTTTTATCTTTTTTTACTGTAGAATAATCTTGAACGCTTAACTGTGGAAAATCTCCTGTTTGCTTTTTAATAGAGTCTTCTAATTCAAACTCTTCTACATAATCTCCTGGCTTGTATTTATTAGAAACTCTTATAGTGTCTTTTACTCTTTCTCTAGGATCTTTTTCTTTTTCTAAAGGTGTTTCCATTTTTAATGGATAGTTTTTACCGTCTACACTAAAACTACTTTTACCAGCAGCTTCAGCGTCCATTTTTGCTTTAATAAAAGCGTTACCTTTTAGAGGAGACAAGACACTTTTTTGCATAAAAGGTCCTGAAAATTTTGATGTACTCATGATTTTTTTGATTTATTTTTTTGACAAAAGTTTCTGGCTGCTTCTACGCTACCGAAACCCCATTTTTTTAGTGCCATTGCTTTTTTAGTTGGTTCGCCTTTAGCATCTTTCATTGCTCCAGCCATACCAGCAAACCTACAAGCAAATGACACTCTTCGCTTGTTGCTTCCTTTTGTAAGTCTTTTACCTAACTTCTTACCGGTTTCAGAAGTATACTCTGACCGCATTTTTCTATTTTGTTTTTCGTAAGCTTTTTCTTTTATTTCTACAGGTGATTTCATATTAATATGTCCAAATTACATTTTGTGATTTATTTTTATCTATGTCTACATGTATAAACGTATCGGCCACGCCTATGCGATTAAAACCTACTTCTAATAAAGCTGTAAGCATTTCAAATCTATGTTTAGACGTAACACAAGCTACATCAATAGCTAAACCTTTTAAGTGAGATGACGACTCTACGCCACCTACTTTTTTATTGTGATCTTTAGTTCTAAAACCACTATTAACCATAATAGGTTTACCATATAAAGCTCGAGCTCTATCTATCATACATAGAAGATCTTGATCCATATGTTTACCACTACCTAATTCATCAGGTGAATCAAACTCATCGTAGTTAAAGTATTTCACTTTTTGTTTTCTTTTTTAATGTTAACCCATTTAGAAATGGTATAACCTATAGTTATAAGTAATAATAATATTTTCAAACCGTCTTCTATGTGTGTAAAGGTAGTAATACCTAGCGCACCCGCGTTCATAGCGTATAGCTTCATATCTGATAAACTCATTTTATTCTCCACATTTTTTTGATGGATCACCAACCTGTCTCCAGTCTTGTTTAACCCAAGTTTTTAAACTGCCACCGCTACTTGTTCCGCTGACATTGCTTTTACTAGATCTTTTATACTTACCTTTAGCTGCAGCAGATCTTTTAGCGTTAATAACCTTTTGTCTTTCTTCTTTACTCATGCTAGCAATTTTAGCTTTAGGTAAACAAACTTTTTTTGTACCTCCGCCTTTTGCTTTGACTTTTTTAACTTCTTTTTTTCCTAAAGGAGAAGTTTTACGACAACTACCTTTAGCATTTTTCTTAGTTCCAGGAACTCTTTCGTAACCGTCCCAGCAATCTAAAGGTGATTTTCTTTTCTTTTCTGCTTCAGAAAGACTAGCGTCATTACCTTTACCTCTTCCAGCTGCAGCAGCTGTTCTACTACGCATCTTATTCCAAGGTTGCGTGTGCATTACGTTTGCCCAGCAATGCCCTAGAGGCGAATCTGTTTTTTGTTTATAAGCCATTAGCACTTACCTTTTTTCTGCTGCTTTGAAGCCCACATATTAGCATAAGCGCTAGGATATACATCAAATTTTTTTCTTGCAGCTGCTTTACAACCTGCGCTTAGTTTTGCATATAATGCTGATCCCATTTTAGCAGGAGCTCCTTTACCGCCGTCTGCTTTACTTGCATGTACAGCTTTTCGCTGCGCGTCACTTACATATCCCATTTTATTTTTCTTTATTTTTGTTTTGTAGTTCAATTATTTTTTTAACTCTAGCATCTTCATAACGCAATGCTTTAATTTGTTTTTTATCAAGACCTAAATCTAATAACATTTCTATTTGATCAGATGTTTTAGTGTCTTTTTTCATTTTATCAAAAGCTTGTCTTTTGATATCTGCAGGTGTTGGATCTGCTTTTGCATCCCAACCACCGTAATAAGGAAGACCAATATCATAAGTTCCATATCCAGCGGCTAACGCTATTTTTTGCCACTCAGCAGTCTGCTCACTTAGTATACCTCTTATGTTGTTAACTTTTTTAACAACGCGATCTAAAGGCACGTTTGTAAATGCGGTGAATATCTGTGATCCTGCTAAATAAGCCGGGTTGTCTAAGCTAAATCCTTTTTCTTTCATTTCTTTAGCGTTCCAACTAAAGCTTTTTAAACCACCTACAATTTTTCTATACTTAGAACTAATAGCTGGCGAGAAGCTTAATGCCTCTATTGCCGCGGCTTCATACTCAGGTCTTTTCTTTTCAGACTCATTAATTATTTTTAGTATTGTATTTTTAGTTGCAACCATAGCTGCGCCTGCAATACCTAAACCTTTTAACTGAGAGTCAACCATACCATTTGCAACTCTAGTTATTTTCTTTTCGTTTCTAGCTTTTATCTTGGGATCTTTTTCGTCTTCATCACTACCAAAACCTATAGCAAATAAAGCTTGCTGCAGTGAATTAAATATTAAATTTTGTATAGCACCATAATAAGCTATTTTAGATATATTTGTTTTCCAGTCACCTCTGCCATTTATAAGATCTTGAGCGGCTCTTTTCTGTATTCTAACATACTGCATTGGTGTATTAGCCCAGTTAAGTATAATACGACCAGCGCCAGAAGCCTGCTGCATACTAATCTTAGAAGCGTCACTAGACTGCTGACTTTCTTCTGCAACATCTTTAAAGTCTGCAAAAGCTTGTTGCTCAGCAAGTTCTGTGCTCATGCCTTCTTTAATATACTTTTTAATTCTGTTTCTATAAAAAGTAGAACCACCAGATGCAATAGCAAAACTATCTGCATATCTAGTAAACACAAAACCTTTGCTAAGTAAATAAGATATAGCTGCATTTACTTTGTTTTTAGAGTCTTTTACAGCATCTGCTATTTCAGACTCACTTACATTTATTTTAAGACCATTACGGCGTTGTACTAGATATTCAGAGTTCATTAGCTTCATAAAGTCTCCCCAAAACTGTTTCTGATTTGCAAAAGCTTTACCTGCCGCTATAGGATTATTATCACCCCAATTTAAAAAGTTTACAGCAGATATAGTTTGCAGTAGCGCGGATCTAGTGTTTAAAAACATTGTAGCACCAACAGAATTATTAGTCCAGTCTAGTACTTTATTAGTTATTTCGCTACCACCAATTGGTCTATTGCTACCTGACTTCATTCTACGAAGAGTATCTTCTAAAGCTTTACGCCATCGAGTACCATAAGCAGCTTCCATTTTATTTAAGTTTTCAGGTGAAAATATAATATCTACATTTTCTCTAAAAGTTTTTTGGTATTCTGCTCTGTTTACTTTGTTTATACCACCTATAATATCTGTAGTTAAATTACCAGCTAGCCAGTCTTTACCAGGCTCTGGATACATTTTACCTTTTTGACCTACTATAAGTTGATCTGCAAATGTTTGAAGCTCAGCACTATCAGTTACAAACTTATTTAATTTCGCCGCGTCTGCTTTTGATAGACCAGGTATTGACATACCTTGTTTAGTCCACATGTAAGTTCTAAGAGCATGCTGATATGTAAATTTACCTACACCAGTTTCTTTTTTAAGTGTAGTAGGTATAGTCTTATACATAGACTTTAGCGCCATGAAATCATTAGCAGCAGATATCTTAGCTTGTATAGCTGAGTCTTCTGCTCTGTTGTAAGGATCAATAAGATTGTTTTTAAGGAATTCAAAATGAGCTTCACCTTGTTTACCTTTGCCTAGCATTTTATATAGCAAACCTTTAAAATCTTCAGCTGATGAAGCCATTGTAAGCCAATCAAATCTACCTTTGTTTTGGCCTAGTGTTTTTGCTTTGGCAGCAGAGAAAGTTTTGTAAGCTTCAATACCACTACTAGCTTCTATCATTTCGTTGGTTATAGTATTAAAAGTTTTAGCATTGCTAAACTTAGCTTGTTGCACTCTGCCTTTAACATCTGCTTGATCTAATACTTCTTTTACAGCTTGTACGTTTTTAAGTGCATCATCAGCAAAATAAAAATCATTATAACCTTCAGCTACTTTACTTATAAACCAACGGCCCTTAGCGCTAGCTTTGCCATCTGCTAAACCAGTTATATTGCTTAAAGGTATATCAATACCTAGCGATTTCATAAACTGTTTAATAGGCCCAGCAGCATCCTGAGGTCTAGCTGTTAATATAAATAAATCCTCTGTACCTCTTTTGTCTGCTATTTTTTTCATTACCTCAAACAAAGGTCCTTTTTTTCCATCAACTACTTTGCTGAAATCACCAAAATCAAACTTAGCTCCGTCTTTTTCTAGCTCAGCTGATTTCTCTGCAAACTCTGCAGCATCTATTTTAAAATTTCTACCTGTTCCTGGAAACTCTAATAAAACTTCTAACTTTTGCGCTTCTGTTAAATTTTTAAAGTCTTGTTGAAAGCTAGGTTTATTTTCAAATTCTTTTCTAAACTTTCTTCTAGCAGCAATATCAAGCATGGCAGGATCTATTTCAGGCCCTGGCATTTCGACTAAAATTTTACTTTTTGTAATAGCCGCAGTGTAATCAAAATCAAATACTCTAGCTTTTTTAAGTTCTTCTGTAGGTTTACCTTTTTTAACATTTAAAGATTTAGAATTTCTTAAAGCTTTATCTGCTGTCCCAAGCATATTAATAACAGTCTCTGCAGATTGTGTTTCTATTTCACTAATACCTATTTTTAAATTTTTACCAATAAGCTTATTGTTTGCAGTAGCTTGCTTAGCTTCTGGTTCTGCGCTTTCTAATCTCTTGTCAATTAGTTCTTTAGCTTTAGCCGCGGTTAAAGCATTGTCACCTGTAAGTATACCAGCCTTTGTTAGTATTTGTTGATATATTAATTGCCCTTGATATTTGTATACATTAGGATTTAATTGAAACTTTTTAGGCACTTCAACATTATATTCTTTAGCGTCTGTAACACCTTTGTTTGTTATAAGGTTTGGATTTAAAGATAGGTATTCATTGTAGTATCTTATCTTAGGATCCGGAACATTACTAAAGTCACCGGTCTTCATAGCCTTATCTATAGCTTCTTTTAACAACGGATGCTCCATAGAAACTCCATTGTATACGCCACCATCTAGCTTAAACTCAGGCAACCATTTTGGAGCTGGATTAACATCTGAATATCTATTTTGCTTATATCTACCATCAACGGCTTTATGCCCGTCAGGTCCTAGTGTTTCTTGATAGTAGTTTTCAGAAGACCAATCTAACCAGTTGTCCCAAGTTTTAGAATTAGCAGAAGTCATAGCCTCTAAAGTTCTTACAGCCCAATTACCAGCTTGATAAACATGTTCCTCTCTACCCTTATTAATACCTACTTCTTTACCTATTAACTGAGCAAAATTTCTATAAAAAGAATAATTAGCGTTTGGGTTATACATGTGAAATATTAAACCCTGCATCATTTTAGGATCACTATCGAAAACCTCTTTAAACTTGTTTAAAACTTTTTTATAACCATCTATATGCTCCTGTCTGGAATCTAAATTTCTTTGTAAGTCTTTTGTTTTTTGCTGTCTTGTGGCTACCTCTATATCAGCATCAAGCTCACCTTCTGGTATTAATTCTTTTATATTTTTTTGTTCAAATACTAAACCAGCATCCGCAAGTTCTTTGTTTTCTTTTGCAAATTCTTTTCCATATTTACCAACTAGCTTAGGATCTGTAGCATTTGTAACTCCAAGCTGTGTTTCGTTTAGTGCACCTGAAAACTTTTTACCATCTTTTGTATAATTAATTCTGTTGCCCCCTGGTGAGACATCTGTAGGTTTAGTAATAGCAGCTGCATCTGCTCCAAATATTTCTATAATTTTAGGAAAATAATCTGTTGTTAAAAAGTCCACATAAGCTTGCCTACCTTCTATTGTAGAAAGATCAGGAAGTTCTACATCTTTTGGAAGTGCATCTCTAGCTATAGTTCTTAATTTTCCTCCTATAGTTTTTAATTCTTTTTCTAAGCGGTTTCTTTCAGAAAGTTTTAAAATTTTTTCAACGTCTTTAGCATTGCTAAACTTAGCACCTAGTTGTGCTCTTTTACCTGCATCACCTTCTAAGTATTCTAAAGCATTATTTTTAAAATAAGTACTTAATACTACTTTTAGTGGTTGGGATCTTCTGTATAAAGGTAATGGCTTACCATTTTCAAGTGCATTAAATTCTATAGGTTTGCCATCGTAACCTTCTACTGTTATGTTTTTACCTGAAATTATATCTCTAAGTGTTTTTAAAGATCCAGGTTTTAAATTACCTTTTTCAGTCAGTAACGCTTTACCTACTTTTGTTTGCTTAAATCCAGGTGTATTAATTCTAGAGTGTATAGCTTGTAAGTTATCTAATATAAATTGCTTAGCTCTAGTCGCTGCAGCTTTTTCACCAGCAGGAAAATTTCTATTAGGTATCATTAAAGCTTTTATACCAGCTTCAGACTTAATACCAAGCATCTTAGCGTAAAACTCTGCTAATGATCTAGGTGTTTTTAAGTCTTTATATTTATTAATATCTGTGTCTTTAAAACTATCTAGTACTTGAGTTCTTAAAGCCTCTTGTATTGCTTGCTCGGGTGTTTGACCCTCTTTTACTTCAATGCCTAAATTTTCTAAAAACTCAGGTTTCATTTTAACTTCAGAAGGTAATTGCTTTGCCGCAGTTGGTTTTGCTTTTTCAGTTGTAGGTTCTGGTGCAAATTCTCTAGTTTGATCAGGAAGCTCAGTACTAGTACCTGTTCTTTCTTTTATTGCAACATCTATTTCTGGTATTCTTTTTTCTAATACTCTTCTGAAATATGTTGTTTCTTTAGCTCCACCTACTTCTTTAGCGGCATCATAAGAGTTAAATAAATTTGTGTTTCTAGCTGAATACTTACCATTTCCAGAACCTTGAAACTCACCTAATATTTGTTCTTCTAGTATTTCTTTTAAAGCATTTTCTTCTGCTTGACTTCTAGTGTTAAAAAGATCTTTAACTAAACCAAAGTTTTTTTCTACAAAAGCTTGCGCTACAGAAAATTTATCTTCTGTACTTCTTGATTTTAAAGATTCAACAAGCGATCTATTGTCTAAAAGCTCTTGTAATTCTTTTGCTTCTTTAGAAACTACTCTGCTTAAACTAGGTTTACCAGAAGTTGTTTCTGTAGGTTTTTCACCTGTAGCTTCTTTGGTTGCTTCTAACTCTAAAGCTCTAGTTTCAGCTATTTCTCCTAATCTTTTTTCTGCACCTTTACTTCCTCTAGCTGCTCCTGCTATTAAACCAGCTAGTTCAGTAGGGGTATCACCAATGTTTTCAAAGCCTGTTTTTTTAAATAAAGGTAATAAACCTTCAAGACTCTCTGTAAACTTTTTACTTCTTTTTATTATGGGATTTTTACCGCTCATAAGCTCGCCCATAACGGTAATGTTTTCTTCGTACCATTGCTCTTTAGGCTTAGACGTATCATACCTAGATTCTACCTCAGCGTCTAATTTTGCTCTTTCAGAAGGTGTTAAAGTTTCTAATATAGAATCAATTGTTTCCATACCTTCTTTTGTAACTAAGCCGTTACTGTCTTTAAGTATAAGATCTAAAAAGTAAGTGTGATTTCTTTCATGAAATGGGTCACTTATTTTTCTTACTTTTCTAATAGCAGCTTCATTTATGTACCTGTTACCATCTTTTGCTGTATAAGCTAAAGATCGTTCATTGTACTCAACCCCGTCGTTTTTTACTATTTCTTTAAACTCAACTACGTCAACAAATTTTCCTCTGCTTTCTCCTTGAGATGTAGTTATAGTAATGTCTGTATCTTTAGCTTTTTCTTCTGCTAAAGCAGTTTCAAAGTCTTTGTCTAATTCTTTTTGATTAGCTTCATATTTTTTACCGCCTTCTAAATAAGAGTTTAACTCTTCTTGTACTCTTTTAATATCGGCTTCTAATTGATTTTTTTCTGTTTCTGTTAAACCTTTTTTAGATTTACCTTGAAGCTGTTGTAGTTGATCTTCTAAACTAAAACGTTCTCTTAAAAACTTATATGTTTGTTCTCTTAGCTTTGGGGTTTGAGCTCGAAACTTGCCTTCACCAACTATTTCAGGTCCTTCAAACCCAAATATAATTCCACCACCATTTAACAGACTTTGAATATGTTTTTCTCTATAAATTATTTTATTAGCTAAATTTATATTAGTGGGACTTGTATCTAAGTTTAATTTTTCTAGCAAATACTCAGGTCCTAGTTCAGATATAATTTTAGAATTAGCTTGATTTAATGGGCTTTGTGATTGCCATTGTTTTACAGCGTAATATATTTGACCTTCACTAGGTAAAGACGGATCATTATTTATTATGTCTTTTAAATTTTTTAACTTAGCTTGATTTGTTAATACTAGAGCGTCTTTAGATATATTGTTTATTTCATTTACAGCCTCTTTAGCTGTAATTTCGTCTTTCTTTAATCTGTCGTTTACTTCTTTTACTTTTTTATTAGCAGCGTCTAGTATAGTTTGTTCAGCGTTTTCTTTGTTAGTTATGTCTGATGGTAGTTCTAAGTTATTAGCACTAACTTCTATAACCTTAGGATCTTTACCTCTTATTTTTCTAGTTGTTTCTACAAATTTATTTCTTAAACTAGTAAAATTAACACCTTTTGGATTTGTTAGCGATCCTGAAATGAATTGCGAAGTCATTAAAACCATAGTCTCATCCATCCAATCGGTGAGATAGTTTGATACTGAAAAATCTTTAAAAGCTTCTTCTGGATTTGTAAGAAAATTTGAAGTAGTTAAACCCCAAGCTCCACCTACTGCGCCTACAAATTTGTCTGTAAAATTACTTACCATAGGATTCGACCTGAAAACTTTATAACTCATGTCAGCAGCTATAGGAGATCTAGCTAAAATGTTTTGGCCAAAAGATTTACTCATTCCTCTCCATGCGCCTCCAAACAAACTTAAAGTAGCACCAAATTTTAATCCTTCTCCAAACTCATAAGGAGTTTTTCCACCCGATAAAGAAGTTCCAAGCGCATTGGCTCCTTCAAATAGCAACGCTTCATCACCAACTGCTGTTATTAAACCTCCACTTCCAGCTCGACCAAAAGTAGTACCTTTAACTGTTCTTTGTAAAAAATTACTAGTATTTCTTAATAAAGCAAACCTAGAATTTTTTGCTGCATTTATAACTCCTGTTTCAAAAGCACTAGCCGCAGCGTTTATTTTTTTTCCAGCCGCAGTTCTTATAACATAAAACTCCATCAAAATCTTACTAAGATCATATGTTCTACCTCCTAGATCTTCACCTCTTGTGGTTTCTAATAATTCTTCAAATTCTGGCGTATAGTCACCGTTAGCGTTTCTAACAATAACTCCAGCTTCTTCTAAACCATCTGCAAATATTTGTCTTTCTTCAGAATTAAATTTATCTCTACGAAAACCAAAATCTTCTACAAGTCTTCCAAACATTGTTTTACCAAAGCCTTTAAGACCACCAATTTTTTCTGAACTTAAAAAATCTTTATTTATTTGTAAGGCTTTATTGTTTATGTCATACTCATTTATAGCTTGATTAAAAAGTCTTACTATTTTAGAGTCTCCAAGTAAATATCCTAATTTTTTATCATTTTTATTTTTAACAAAAAGAGCAGATCCTATTCCTAGTCTAAGATCAGATACGGTATTTAATTCTGTTGTTTCTGGTATTTGTCCAGTTTTAACAATTTGCTTTAAATAATTTATTTGTTTTTCAGCTTCTAATTTAGCAGTTGGATCAGTCAAAAATTGAGATTCTCTAAAATCTTTAGCGTCATAAAGCAAGCTTTGATCACCCATGGAAACGTCGGCAGATACACCTCCTATTCCAAAATTTGTTAAAGTAAGACCTTGACCATCTTTTTGCATTTGATCAAATTGTTTCATTTGATTCTCATAAAGATTTAAAGCAACATCAGCTAGAACTACAATTCTATCTTTTTTTTGCAAAAGCATTGTTTTTAATTCATCAAAATCAGAAACTTTACTAGATAATTCAGTTGCTGCCCCTATAACTTCTTGCTCTCTCATTTGAAGTTCTTCATTAGAAAGAGAACCTGTTTCTACATCATATATTGTTTGATCGCCGTATTTTTTATTTCCTTCTTCTATTATTTTTTCTAAATCAGCTTTTTCATTTTCTTCGTAATCACCTGTACGAAGTTTGTATTCAGCTGCCATAAATAATACTCTGTCTTCATCTAAAAAATTTACTCCTCTAGCAAAAGCAAAATTTGCTTCATTTTTTAATTTAGCAGGATCATACTGAGGTTTATTTTCAGCTATATAAAGCTCTTGCATTGTAGACGCGTCTAAACTATAAAAACCTTTTCCTCCTTGCTCTTCTAAAGCTTTTATTAGTTTTTCGTAGCGAGGATATTTTTTTGTATTATAATCAGGGTTTTCAACTTCAAAATCAGCTATTTCGTCTCTTAAACTACTTTGAGTAAGTATTTCATCATCTACTTCAAAAGAAACATCTCCTTGATTTATGGCTACAACAGGTCTTCCTGAATTAGAATAGTTAATATAGTTTTTAATATCATCTACATCTGTTCCTAAACCAGTGTTGCCAAAAAACATTAAAGCTTTATTTATATTATTTTTACTATGAAACAAGCTTTGACCACTTTCTATACCTATTGATCTTGAAAAAATATTTCCTTTATCATCAAATTGAGTTTTTAAATCTCCTGATATGTTTAAGTCATGTAAAGTTTTTCCTCCATTTTCACTAGCATAAACTCTTAGTTTATCTTGAAGGTCTTTTTGATCAATAGGATTAGAGGAATCTCCAAAAATACTAACGCCTAAATCTTTATATAAGTCTCTTTCTGTAAAAGATGGTGACGTGTCAATTTCTACTTCTGGTAGTTCTACTGTGTTATCATACTCTAGCTTGCTAATGTCAGTTTGAGTTGCGTTTACTATATCTGGATTTAATCTATTAAAAGTTTCGTCAGAAAATAAACGATAATTAACTTCTGTCTGACCCGTGCTAGGCTCTATGTATTGAAATAATCCATCTCCAAAATTGAAACCTGTAGATCCTATATTGTTTTTCGACTCCTCGTTCGGATCTTTTTCCGGGGAGTCTTGTGTCTTTACTTCTTCAACAGTTTCAGACTTAGGCGCGTGTGTTTGTTTCCACTCATTAGCTCGTGCTATTTTTTCATCGCGAGTTAAACTTTGTGGAAGTTCAGCTATATATTCTTCTAATGTAATATGACTCATTTAATTAAATTTTACAAGTTATTATCAGCAATAAATTTTTGGGCTTGAGCTTTTTTAGCTTCTGCTAAATCAAATACAGCAGCATCTTGTGTTACTGTAGGAAATTGATTAGTAACAAATTGTTTTAAATAATTGTTCATAAAATACTCTTTGTATTTACTTTCAAATAAAACTTTTTTATCTTGTGACAAAGGTAAATCTTTTTCGTAACTCCAACTATCTGAAGCCGCATTAGCATTTTGTACCATTTGATCGTCTTCTTCTACACTCGTTCCTTTAGCTATATAAACGTTCCAAGCGGCTACAGCAGCTTGTTCAACACCTAACATACCAGCAGCTTCTGCATTTATAAATGGTTCTACTTTGCGCTCTATTTTATCCATGTCAAACTTAAGCACGTTTCTACCTTTACCATTACCTATGTCTATTATTTCGTAGTCATAACTACCATCAATATTTTTTAATATAAACTCTTCTTTTATTCTAGCAGTAGGTGATAATGTTTTATCTTCTCTTACATCTTCTAAAGAAAAAATACCAACAGACGTTAACAGTTCTAACATTTCTTTATTTATATCAGGAGTTTGAACAACAAGATCTATTCCAGCTTGATCCATTGCTATTAATGCAGAATTTGTTACAACAAAAGGAGATTCAAATATAGGTCCATCAAAATAAATAACTTGATTACCGTCTGTATTTAAACTTAAATCTACCATGTAACCATCGGATATAGAAAAACCTGGTCTTCCTTTCATTATAGAATTAGCAGCTAAATACTTATAATTATTATTTACATCGTAATTTTCGTCATCAGTAACACTTAATTGCTCTAATATGTTTTCTAAAAAAACAATAGATTTTTGTGGAGCATCTTCTAGTATTTTAAGCTGTTGTTTTTCTATACTACAATTAGGCAATGAACATTTATTATTTTCAATGTCCATTTTTAATTTAGCATAAAGCTTAACAGTTGGCTCGTACGCATTGTCTAGTATTTTAAAATTATAATTAGCTGGAGATGCTAAATAATCTTCGTTGTAAGCTATAGCGCTGCTCTGATTGAACTGTTTTATAAAAAGATTTTTTTTAATGTTTATATCTTCCATATGTTATTTATTATTTTGGAGCGCTTGGAGTCATTGCACCCATGTAACTTCCAGCCATTGAAGTTATACCTCCAATAGCGCCTGTTATAGCGCCTAATTGTGCATTTGCTGCTTGTTGTTCTGCTTGAGCCGCCATACCTATTTGAGATGCAACTCTATTTAATTGAGCTATTTCTCTGTTTTCTTTTTCT
>WLWE01001634.1_pt1 | contig 15993 bp, 20 predicted proteins | sample 6718301 | NCBI WGS metagenome assembly WLWE01 (sample SAMN12718691, study PRJNA515312) | sponge metagenome | isolation source: marine sponge | host: Mycale hentscheli | place: New Zealand: South Island, Marlborough, Capsize Point | collected 2003-05-01 | reverse complement strand
GAATCTTCGACGTTGCTAAGACGTTTGATACTAACAACCTCACCATTGCTAGAAATGGCAAGTTGCTCATGGGAGACGCTTCAGACATGACAGTGGGCGCAGAGGGTGCCGCATTTGATCTAGTATTCTACAACGATACTTACGGTTGGAGACTCTTCACCGTCTAATAGAAGAGACACTCGGGGGGCAGTGATGCCCCCTTTATCCATAAATATAAATACGAACAGTGGATTAAGAAATGGCTACGTATTCAAGTTACAAAAAAGTAAGTGGGGCAAGTCTGTCACCAGGCTCAATTACTGATGCCAAAATCGCTTCTAGTGCGTTTAAAAATTATTGTGTAAAGTGGATTCGTGGTTGTCTTGGAGAATGTACTCCAGGTTGTTGCTGTCTCTGGACTGTACCTACAGGCGTAAGACGAATAACGTTTGAATTATGGGGTGCTGGTGGTAACGGTCACGGCATGTGTGTTAACAACAGATGCCAGCACTATGCTGGTGCTCAAGGTGGTTACTATGCATCTAAAACCATCAGTACTAATGATGGATGTCAGTATACTCTCTGTGCTGCTGGTGTTCATCCTTGTATGTCCGTTGAGTGTTATGCCTGCGATGGTTGCACAACTTATGTAAATGGATTTAACTTAAGTGGATTCTGTGCAGTCGGTGGTAAAGGAGGTTGTGCTAATGGTTCTTGGGAAACAGCATGTTACTCTGACTGGGGTCGTTGCTGTGTAGCTCCTTCTGGTGTATGGGATTCTGATTTTTCTATGGGTAACCATGGTGGTGGATTCAGTGCTTCATATAACTGTCACTGTTATCGTCACACTGAGTGTACTACTGGAGCACCAATGATGGGAACTGGTGGTGTTAGTGCTGAACTTACTGAGTGCTGGATGCGTTGTGGTTGCTGGCACGTTCCTTACGGTGTCGGTGGTCAGGGTGGAATGACCACATATTGTGGATCTAACTGCTGTGGCAGAGGATCTACTGGTGGTGCTGGTGTTATTAAGATTACTTATTTCTAAGGAGAGGACTTAAAAATGGCAACTTATTCGAGTTATAAAAAGGTTGATGGATCCTCTCTTGCTCCTCAAAGCATTCCTGCAAATGCAGTAGACCCTGATGCTAGAAAGACTTTTGGTGTCAAGTGGATCTATGGCACTCCTAACGCTTGCTCACAAGGGTGTTGCTGCCTTTGGTCTGTACCTACAGGAGTAACTAAAGTATTCTTTGAGATCTGGGGTGCTGGTGGCAGTGGATCTGGAGCATGTTCCACTAGTAGATGCCATCACTATGCTGGTGGTGCAGGCGGAGGATATAACTCCAAGATGATCACCACCACTCCTGCAACACAGTACACTGTTTGTGCTGCTGGTAATGGTAACTGCTGCGTAAGAGAGTGCGTAGGATGTCAAGGTTGCTCATCTTATGTAAACGGAACTGGATTATCTGGATTCTGTGCAGTCGGTGGTAAAGGAGGTTGTGCGAACACTAGTTGGAACAGTGCTTGTAACTCAACCTGGGCTTGCTGCCGTCAAGCAGGAGACAATGGTGGTGACTTTGGTTACATGAACCATGAAGGCGCATTTGGTGGTGTTGAGTGGTGGTTTGGTGTTGGATTCTGCCATTGTAATCATAATAACACTAGATCAACATCTGCACCAAGAATTGGTACAGACGTTCAAATGGCTATCCAGACATGCTGGATGCGTTGCGGTTGCTGGACTGTTCCATATGGTCATGGTGGTCAGAACGCTATGACTGGTTATTGTGGTGGCAGCAGCTGCTGCGGTACTGGGGGCATGGGTGGTCCTGGATTAGTTAAGATTACTTACTATTGATAAATACTATTAACACGGGAATAAAGTAGAGATGGCTTCTTACTCTAGTTACAAAAAAGTTTCTGGTGCATCCATTGCAGATGGAACAGTGCCTGCAACCGCGTTCGGTTCGGGGGTATTTGACACTTGGTGTGTCAAGTGGATTTATGGTACTCCCAATATTTGTTCTCCTGGTTGTTGTTGTCTCTGGACAGTTCCTACAGGAGTAAGAAGAATCCACTTTGAACTTTGGGGTGCTGGTGGCAATGGACATGGAGCATGTTCAAATGGAAGATGTCAACATTATGCTGGTGCTCAAGGTGGATATTACAACTCCAAGATGATCAGCACTGCTGTTGGTTGTCAGTATACCATTTGTGCTGCTGGTGTTCATCCTTGTACATCTGTTGAGTGTCAAGCTTGCGATGGTTGTACGTCTTTTGTAAATGGATATAACTTAAGTGGATTCTGTGCAATAGGTGGCGCAGGTGGATGTGCTAATGGTTCTTGGAACACTGCTTGCCACTCTGACTCGGGTCGTTGCTGCATGGTACCTGGTGCTCATGGTGGTGACTTTGGAATGGGTAACCATAGAGGTACGTTCTTTGTACAAACTCACCATTGTCACTGCCATTGTAAGGGAGGATCTCCAACTTCTGCACCATTTATGGGTACATCTATTCAACAAGGTCTTATTAATTGTTGGTCACGTTGTGCCTGTGCTACTTCTCCATATGGACACGGTGGTCAGGGTGGCATGACTACATACTGTGGTGGTGGCAATTGCTGCGCCAAAGGAATGACGGGTGGTCCTGGTATTGTTAAGATCAGTTTCCTATAAATATTAGTAAAAGTAAGTAAACCTTTTTTAGAAGTTATAACCATGGCACAAGTTTCGATAGAATTTGATCTGGGTCTCCCCAACGAGTATCAGGTAGACCACTCTCAGTCTGATAGTAATACCCGTAAATTTACGTACCATGGTCCAGATACAATCTGGCTCCAATTGGGTGCTGACGGTACTGAAAAGCATGGTCCTTTAACAGAAGAAGACATCATGGATGGTAGACCCGTTCCTGAAGATGTTGTTGAGTGGTATGAAGTAGATTGTTCTACCAACCCTCTTATCTGTCAGTTAAGAGCACCTGTTGTCGATGAGAGACAAGAAGAGTACGATGAAACTCCTGGTATTCATCCAGCTTCTCCTGCAATTGCAGGATACGAAAGACTTCAAGTTTGGTCACCACCAAAACCAGAAGACCTCTATGATAAGAATACTATTACCAAAAATGCTGAAGGTGGTTTAGACGTTAGAAAGATTAGTGTTAATGAATCAATTCATGGTGATGATGTAAATGTCACCTGGGATCAACTCCGCAAGAGAAGAGATCAGATGCTTGATCAAAGTGATAGTAATCTTCCTGCTGATGCTCCTCAATCTTTGGTAGATGAGTGGACTGCGTATAGAACAGCACTTAGAAATATGCCTAGCGCATTATCTGCAGTTGATCCTAATATTGCTGCTTATATGTTCCCAACACAACCAGCTGCAGCGACTAAGTATGCTACTGCTGAAGCTGAAGAATGATATAATATATAATGATGTAAGTGAACTTTAGTGGATGAACTATACATTATATAATTTTGATTACATAAAAGAAAATCAACAAGAGATAATAAAAGAACTGAAGATATCCCATGATCATATAGTGGGTTTTGGTCTCTCCGATTCAACGAGAGCCTATACCTACTATAATATCTTTGGGGTATCTTCTCCTTCTATACACATGTATAGAATTTACGAGAAGGTTAGGGAGATTGTAAGAGAACAATTGCCCGAAGGTATGCTTTGGATTCAGTCTTGGTTGAACTTCCAAGACTATGATGGTGTACTTGGGTGGCATAATCACAGTGCTGAGTGGCACGGATATATTTCCATAGAACCTCAGGATACTGTGACTGAATTTGAGGATTGGACTATTGATAATGAGTGTGGTAATATATACTTTGGTCCTGGGTTAAACTCTCATCGAGTGGTTAATCAAAGAAAGTATTCTGGGAAAAGGATAACTTTGGGATTTGACATCATAACAAGTAATAATTATGATGAAGAAGCATTACCCACAACAAACTTTGGCGCTATACCCTTACTATAATGTTTGAACCAAGTCCTCATCTAAAGGTGATGAGAGATACTATTGATGAAATGCATTGGAACCTTTCGGAAGATGGTAATCTCTTTTATGATAGTAGAAAAATAATAAAAAAACCAGTTTTTGTTATTGATAACTTCTACAAAGATCCAGATAAAGTTAGACAGTTTGCATTAGAGTCTGATTTGTATGATGATAAAGATAGACTTGCTGGTGCAATTGGTAGGAGGGTTTGGAGAGAAGAACCAGATGTTATATGTGAATTGAACAATTGTTTGTCGGATGTATTCAAACAACTATGTAATCATGAAGATTGGCACATTGAGTTTGATGAGGAACATCACAAAAATAAATGGGAGACCATGAGATTCGTCGTTAATGTTACTAACGATGATGAGATTGTTGCGTCAAAAAGACATGACGATATCTTCCATGTTGATGGTCCATATAATAAGTGGGCATCTCTGGTGTTTTTAAATACCCCTGAAGAATATGGAGAGGAGAATTCTGTTCCTGGAACTGGATTTTGTACCATTCAAAAACCAACTAAAGATGTCCCAAAACCGAAACCAAAGTTGCAATATGTGTGCCCTATGAAGTATAATAGAGCAATATTATATGATGCTAATATGGTTCATGGTGCTATCATGAAACCAGGTATGTATAAAACATATGATCGTCTCACTCAAATTATGTTCTTTTGATGGAGATAAATAAAGTCAAATCATGCTATTGTCATAGCAATATTAGTACCCTGAGGTTGAAAAAGAAATGAGGTCTAAAGCGTTCTTCATCAATGGTGGAGCTGGTAGAGTAGTTTGTTCTGTCCCTGCATTTGAAAAGTATGCGGAGACTCATGATGATTTTATTATTGTGTGTGAGGGTGGCACAGATTTTTTCAAAGGTCATCCTACCTTATCGGATAAAGTTTTTGATAATTGGCACAAAGGATTGTTTGAGAAGGAGATTCAACACAGGGATTGTGTGTCTCCAGAACCCTATAGATGCTGGCATTACTATAACCAGAAGTGTAGTCTTGCACAAGCATTCGATATCCTTATCAATGAACTAGATGAACCAAGAGAGTTGCCTAAACCAACAGTGGTTCTCAGTAAAGCAGAGATTGTTCAGGGTTTTAGTATTGTTGAGGAAGTGAAGGCAGGAACTAAAAAAGATAAAGTTTTGATAGTACAACCTTTTGGTAGGTCTGTAGAGCAAGTTGGACAGGACTTTATCATTGATACAACATCCAGAAGTTTCTCTCTCAATAATATTGTAACCATTATTAATGAGTTGAAGAAAGACTATGCTGTCATTATCATGAGTGAGATTCACTTCCCCCTGGAAGAGAATGAAGATAAGGCAAGATATAAAGTTGCTAGACCTCAGATTGATGACCAAAGAGTTTGGGCAAGTGTAATTAATGCTTCAGATCACTTCGTTGGATGTGACAGCATGGGGCAACATATTGCCAGAGCATTTGATAAGACTGCAACAATCGTTACTGGTTCAACTTGTCCTGTAAATATTTCTTATCCAGATCATAATGACTTTGATGTTATTGATGTTGGTGAAGGTAGAAGAATTTATTCTCCAATTAGAATCTCTATTGATGAAGTGAGAGATAGACTTAATGATGAAGCAATGGAGATGACTAAAGAACAAATCAATTCAGTTGTTGCTTCTGTCAAGAAGAGATTGGGCAAGTCTACTGCCTATACTGGTGATTTTGTTCCTCAAGCACAGGACTATGGTGCCTCTTGTTGTCCTCCAAGTAATACTCAGCAGGAAGTAAAGGCACTTCCTCAATTAGATACTAAGAAGTTTAATGGTACTACCAAAGGATTTGGTAAACCATCAGAGTCAAATGTAGATATTCTTCAGAAACTTAAGTGAGGTTTTAGATATGGCAGAATGGATTGCGGCAATTGCTAGAGGACATAACTCTGGCGTATGTCTACTTCACAATGGTGAATTGGTATTATCTATTGAAGAAGAGAGACTATCTAGGAACAAGTATGATGGTGGACCATTAGCGTCCATGGTTAAAATTCTTGACTATACTGATCGTTTAGATTATCTTGTGATCGCACATACTCAACCTTTGGGTCAAGCGGGAACAATTGATTTTACTGGTGACGACATGTACACTGGTTTAGCTAGGAAGTTGGGACTGATTGATAGGAATGCAAATCCTCATGAGCATCCCCAGGTCATTGATTTGAGTAGAACTCACCATAAACTTCATGCTGCATGTGCTTTTTACAGATCTGGTTTCGATAGTGCTGTAGGAGTTGTTGTTGATGGGGCAGGAACGTTTGTACCAATGAATATTGGTATGGATCAAGAGATGACTTGGGAACTTGAGACTATCTTCTCGTGCGATTATCCCTCAGAGTTTAAAACCTTATACAAGCACCAAGCGGGTCGAGGACCATGGGGATCTGCTAGGATCGCAGAGATGGATAGTGGCAGTGAAGGTGAAGAAGGAACTCATGAGATGATTCTTGATGAGAGTGCTGGCATCACTAAAGCATACGAAGCAGTAACTCAGTATTGTGGGTGGGCACCTATTGAAGCAGGAAAAACCATGGGACTATTCCCATATGGTAAACCTAATGATAGTATTCCTAAAATTTATACTGATGGTGGTGGTGGATCTTGGAAGACATCTGACAGAAATGTTATTGTTCCAACTTATCCTAACGGTGCGGTTGTAAATGAAGGTAGATATGAATCTTTATATACTCCACCAGAATGTGATGACTTGACTATGCTTGATAATCGTAGAGATCTTGCATATGCAATTCAAACAGAGTCTCAACAAATGGTTCTTGATCTAATTCGTAAAGCAGTTGATATGAGTGGCAACAAAAATGTTGTTCTCTCTGGTGGTTATGGATTGAATTGCGTTGCAAATTACTGGTATCTTGATCAGTTAAAGGATGAGGGTATCAATTTGTTTGTTGAACCAGTTAGTAATGATGCTGGCACTGCAATTGGTGCAGCGTTGCTTCAGTATCATAGAGTAACTGGTAGTTCTAATATTAGAGGGAAGCTTGAAAATCTTTATACTGGACTTTCTCACATGTATACTATTGATCAAATTGTAGATACTGCAGATAAGTACGATGCGGATTCTGTAACTGATGCCACTCATAAAGATGTGGTTGAACTGATTACTAACAAGAACATTGTGGCAATGTTCCAAGGTAGATCTGAAGCAGGTCCTCGTGCTCTTGGCAACAGATCTATTTTGTATGATCCCAGAGATCCAGATGGCAAAGATCATGTCAATGAGATTAAGAGGAGAGAATACTTCCGTCCTTTTGCAGGATCAATCCTTCAAGATTACGTTCATGAATGGTTTGATCTTCGTGGAATGGATGAGACTCCATTTATGATGTATGCGGTTAGATGCCAAGATGGAATTGAGGAAAAGATTCCTTCAATCATTCATGTTGATGGAACTTGTCGGATTCAAACTGTAACTAGAGAGCAAAATCTACATTACTATGATCTAATTGAGACCTTCTATGAGAAGACTGGATGTCCGATCATCTTTAATACTTCCTTTAATCTTGGTGGTGAACCACTAGTTGAAACTTTAGATGATGCGTGTAGAACACTTGCTAATTCTGGAATTGAGTATCTGTATTTACCCGAATATAGTAAACTGATTAGTATTAAAAATGATTAGACCGATTAATCGTATTGTTATTGTTGGTGGCGGTACATCTGGATGGATGACCGCTGCTTTTTTGTATAGCAAATTAAAAAGAACTGAGATAGTTCTTATTGATAAGAAGCAGAGTGAAACTGTGGGTGTTGGTGAAGCTACCATCCTAAGTTTTAAGCAGTTCATGGCTGACTGTGGGTTCCCTGTAGAGGATTGGTTGGATAAGATCGATGCTACGTTTAAGTGTGGCATCCTCTTTGAGGATTGGCAGAAGGAGGGACAAAATTTGTGGCATCCGTTTGCGTTCCCTGAATTCAATGCAATGGAGACTAATCTTCTAAACCTTTGGACAAACAATAAGGATCTTGAATATTTTACTCATGCTTGTGCATTATATAATCCAGGAGTAACTGATAATAAAGTTGACCCTAAAAATATATCAACATACGCTTATCACATTAATTGTGGTAAATTGGTTAGTTATATAAAAGGTAAACTTCTTAGCAAGATCGCATTTGTTGAAGATGATGTTGTAGAAGTAGATAGAAATTCTAGAGGTGGATTGAATTCCATTACGCTTGGGAGCGGGAAAGTAATTGAATCTGACTTGTATATTGATTGCACTGGTTGGAGAAGATTGTTAGCACCAGAAACAGAAACTGTAGATTGTACTGGTAGATTATTTTGTGACACTGCTGTTGCTGGTCATGTTCAGTATAATGATATAGATTGTGAGATGAGACCATATACAACATGTTCTGCAGTAGAGCATGGTTGGATCTGGAAGATTCCAAATCAAAGTAGAATTGGTACAGGATTAGTATTTAATAGATCTATTACTGATATTGATGAAGCAAAAGATTTCTTTGTTGATTATTGGGATGGTAGAGTTGATAGGGATTCTTTAAGGGTTCTTAATTGGACCCCTTACTATCATAAGAATGCGTGGGTTGATAATGTATGTTGCAATGGACTGTCCAGTGGGTTTATTGAACCATTGGAGAGCACAGGAATAGCTTTAATGTGTTCGGGTGTAATTGAGATTGTTCAGGCAGTGCAGGGTCATTTTTATAATGATATTGATATTGAATTATACAATATGAAAATGGTTCATTTTTTTGAAGACTGTATCGATTTTGTCAGTATGCATTACTCACATAATCAACGAGACACTGGTAAGTTTTGGAAGTATGTTCAGGATACTTTTAAGATGTCCGAAGCACAAAAGTTTTATGAGCATGAGACTTTAAATAATCCTACTACCATACCAGTGGGTGGAGACTTTATGTTCCAAGGAGAGAATTGGGCAATGTTTATCTGCCAACTTTTGGATCATGATTTAATTGAACCAAAAATTCTTGATGGACTTGATAAAGAAACTGCTAGATGTATAGTTAAAGATTTTTATATTAATGAAGTAGAAAAGCATAAGGATTCTATTTTACATACTAAGTGGATTCAAAAATGTCTTGATAAAATATCTGCAGGAGAGTCATTGGGTATTCATTACTATTCGGGGCACGGCACATGAAGGTAGTTCAAGCATTTAAAGACTTCATTACTGAAGATCAAAGAGATGAATTGAATCGTTGGACCACAGAGAATTATAGTAGAAATATCTTTATAGATCCTAGGATGGACTCTAACTATCTTAGGAATACAAAGTTAACAACTAGGTTTGCCAACCCTTTAGTAAATTATAAAAATCCTTGTCTTGAGAATGAACATCATGACTCTATTAATTTCATAGCATCGTCTAATCCAAACTTTAAATATCCAGATGTTGTATATGAAATACGAAATAGTATTGTAAAGACGTTTGACTTTAAGCATTTTGGATTGTGCCCTGTTGGAAAAGATGGTATAATTACAGAGATTAGTTTTAAAGGTGGAACTATTCATCCGCATACAGATCCTGTATGGTTTGAGGGAACTCATACTGTTCACTGTAACTTTGTAACTCAAAAACCAGAGTCTGGTGGGGTAACTATTATAGATGGTGAACCATGGGAGGTAGAAGAAACAGATTTGTTGATGTATATTGTGTCTTCTGCAGAGCATCAGGTCGATGAGATTATTGGTGATAGAGATAGAATCTTATGGATCTTTAGTTTTATGTTATCCGAACAAGATACGAAGAGAATTTTTTCATGAGAAAAGTTTTTGTCAATGGTACATTTGATCTACTACATCGTGGGCACTTAGAACTTTTAAACTTTGCAAGGTCTCTGGGTGACAGGGTTTATGTTGGTATAGATACTGACAGAAGAGTGACTGAAAAAAAGGGACCTTCTAGACCAATATATAATCAAGAAGAAAGAAAGTTCTTTTTAGAAAATTTAAAGTCAGTACACAAAGTACTTTTGTTTGATTCTGATTTTGAATTGGAAGCAATGATTAATTTTATTCAACCTGATGTAATGGTTGTTGGGTCTGACTGGAAAGGTAAGTCTGTCATTGGATCAATGCACGCGGCCAAATTGGTATTCTTTAGTAGAGTTGGTGATTATGCAACCACAAAAACAATACAAAATATTATTAGTAGGGGAGACGTGCCAAGATGAGTACGTTTATGGTGATGTAGATAGGATTAGTCCAGAGGCACCTATTCCTGTAGTAAAATATATTAGAACCGAAACCTCAAATGGTATGTCTGCAAATGTTAAGGCAAACTTAGAGTCTCTTGGTGTATTGGTAAATCATATTACCAATAAGAATAAAATTATTAAGAGAAGAATTGTAGATCGTAGTAGTAATCAACAATTACTTCGGATAGATGAGGAAGGAGATATTGATACTCTTAAAGTATCTGAAGTTAAATCTGCATTCATTCACATGCAGTATGATGCTATTGTGATATCCGACTATGATAAAGGATACTTATCTAAAAATGATTTAGAAGTCTTCTGTCAAAACTTCAACGGTCCTGTATTCATTGACACTAAGAAGACGGATCTATTTACTTATCCAAATGTATTCTTCAAGATAAATCAAAGAGAGTATGATAGATTGATAGTAAAACCAGACGCTAAAAATCTTATTGTTACCTTGGGTGAGGGTGGGTCAGTTTATGACGGTCAAGTATTCCCTGCTGAAAGAGTAAATGTATTTGATGTTGTTGGTGCGGGAGATACTTTCTTGGCAACAGTAGCATATGCATTTTTAGCTACGGGTGATATATCCACTTCTATCATGATAGCAAACAAGGCATCTGCTATTGCTGTGCAGAATTATGGTTGTTATACGTTAACTTCTAGTGATGTGGAGTGTCTAATATGCTGAGTTATATTGGTGCTAATTTGACACATGATGCTTCTATTTGTCAGGTTACCAATGGGTCCATAGATTGGTTTGTTGAAGAGGAAAGATACTCGGGGATTAAACATGACACCTATCCCCTCACGTCTGCCATAGAAGTAGACATGTCTCCTCTTATTAAAAAAGACATTCAAACATCAGGATTGTTTGAACCACACGATAAAGATAGTCTTAACAATATTGCAAAATCTTTTACAAAAATTCTTGAGAAGAAATATGCTAAGACAGTCTCTTTGAATGATCATGAGGACTTTAGATTTGTCTCTTATGATCAACACCATGCTTTTCATGCTGCCGCTGGATTTTATAATTCTGGATTCGATAGAGCGGCAGTTCTAGTTGTGGATGGTATGGGTAATATGTTGCAAGAATCTACTAGTTATCATGAACTAGAGAGTATTTACAGTGCTCAGTATCCAAATCTGTTTAGGAGACATCATGTTGGAGTGATGCCAACTTTTTTAGAATCTTATGATAAACAGTTAGTAGTTGGAATCGGTGCAGTTTATCAGTCGATGTCAAATTACTTTGGTTTTGGTGATTTTGGATCTGGTAAATTGATGGGGTTGTCTTCTTATGGTGTTTTACCAAGGAAGTCAATCTTCAAACTAGAATTTTCTAAGGAAAACAGTGAGGTACAAATGCTTCTTCTTGAAAATGTAGTATATGGTAACCAGAGGTCATCAGAGACGGCAAAAGACTTCTGGCAAACGCCATCCACCCATGCAGAAATCAGTTTGTAACTCATCGCCATAATCACCTCAATCTACTCCGAACGAATTCCAATTTCTTGAGCTCCGAACCACTAAGATGGGATTCAAAAGGACCTAGCACCTCCATAACTTTAGCATAGTCCTTCTCACGCCACGCTTGTTCGGATATTTTACGGGCCTGTTCCAGCTGCGTTTCAAGGGCGTAATTTTTTCTCCATTCCTCGCGTTGAGCTTTGAGGTGTAAGAAAACCTGATTATCATCAAAAAACCCCTCAGCAACACACCAACGAAAGAGTTCCCCCAACTGCCGGACCCCTTTAGCTACACCTTGTACAGTGTGCGCTGCGTAGTTCCTATACGGTTTTGCCTGTTCCCTATCCATCGAACGAAAAATTTCGGAGAATGAATAAGCGTCTGCTTCTTTTTGTGTGGGCTTCACCTCAAGCCCGATTTCAAAAGATCAGTGACCATGATAAACATGGATGCTGGCCTTTGATGATTCGAAGCGGACAAAGCTTTGTTCAAAAGAAACACAGCTAAAGCCCAAGGCTTTGAGAAAAGAAAAATGCTCTTTAACCGTTTCAGCAAATCGGAGATCAGACCGATCCGTTATGTGTTCAGTTCCCATACTCACGGGGTTGGCGGATTCCAGTAACCAGTACCGGAGTCGAAGGTCCATCCTCGATCTCTTAACAAATCTCTCTCAGCCTTGAGGTAGATCCCTCCGGTATCCCCAACAGAAACATCCCGAATAGGCTTACCTCTTCCCATCTCTTTTCGAAGCAAACTAGAGTTGATTCTCTACTCGGATCTTGGAGTGCCACTCGGAGGCCAACTCAGTGTGTACTCACCCGGTTTTAATACACCTGGGTTAGCTAAGTCCTTCCTCCTTCCGATAACCAACCCCTTGTTTGGGACGTTAAGAGATCGGGTCCCAGAAGTCGTCACTCTTACCGAAAGCTCGTTCCTACCTCTTCTGATGCCCGAAGTAAGGGAATCTCTTGGGGCAGCCCCTGCGAGGCTTAGCCTTATCATCGAACCAGGGTTCAAGATGGGGACCGTTGAAGAGGTTATCCGTTGCCCTTCTTCAGTCTGAAGAGCGGCCGTGGTAAAATATTCCACAAGGAAACCTCTTAGCGTTCCTACAGACCCTCCTGTAAAAAATCCGGTGATTGCACCAGAAATAGCATTTCCGATTCGTTCCCCTCTAGGCGTTGGCTTGCGAGTTGGAAAAGGCGAACCGTTATCTAATCTATCCTGATAGGGTGGATAAAGCTCATCCGTATTAGCCTGAGCATGATAAACATGGAGATACCTTTTACTTCATCTGGGTAAGAGGATGGAGGGGTTCCAGCGTAACTTTTATCCTGTACTCCTTCATGAAGAATAAATCTTTCTGACTCCTTTTCCGGAAGAGAAATCTCTGCTGCCTGAAAATTATCAACAAAGAAATCGGATGGTGCATTTTGTGTTGGATCCTCCCCCCCCAAATTCAGTATACCCACTTGGGTCATTAAAGTTCACAAAATCATAATGTGCGGGGGCATAGTAACCCGACAATCCTTCAAGTTTTCGACTTTCTTAGGGTCTACACTTAAAAAATGGCGCAAGCGAGGATCATAAAAACGACCACGCGCATAGTCTAATCCTGTATCACGATCATGGTAATAGTCTGCGTAAGCAACCACAGATTTGGGATTGAAATTTAAGGATTGTTGTGAGAGACGAAGACCAAAGGGATCGTAGGTAAAATGGTCTAGTTCCTGGTCTTGGTCGTTGACAATTACACTGGTGGAATCGCGCTCGTCTCGTAGATTGCCCCGCAGAGACCATTGTTGTGTTACCTCATCGTAGATCGCTCGAACACTCAATCCTCCTCCAAAATGTACATTGTAGAAATGATTTGTTGCTCCCGAGATAACCTGCTTTTGGTATTCTTCGTCTATAAATGTGCTGTGTTCGACCTGGTTACTGATGCTGTATCTGGAACCATCTACATAATGCATATCCATTTTTACCCCACTCTGGGTGACGGTTCTGATAAGATTTTGTGAGTTGTATTGGATGCTCCGGGTTTGGATCCCATTTTCGGTTTGGTTCGTTTGACGACCTAATGCATCATATTCATAGATAAACGGCCCCATGCCTAAGGCTGCATGCGGTTGATGGGTCGATGAATAACTATATGCTTCGTTCTCTCCTATGAGGCCTGCAAGCTTGTACACGTTGGTCATCATCCCCGATAGATTGTAACTATAGGTTTCGCTTCCAACCAATAGGTTAAGATTGGCACTACTTATATCTTTTTCGCTATAGGTGCTTAGTCGCCCAAGCGGGTCATAACTGCGTCTGATATAGGATTTGACCAGCGGCATTTTGATCCCCTATCGAGGACAGGGTTCTGTTCAACCCTTCGATGGCTTTTAAGTAGCCTGAAGGCGTATATTGATATTCGGTGACTAAATGCTGAGAAGTATTACTTCCATAGGGATAGGTTATAGATTCTAGTTGGTCCTGAGGCGTATAGCTATTATATGCGAGTTGGTAAGACTCAGACCCATCATGATGCGTCACAGCTTCGAGTTGACCTTTGTCATTAAAGGTGTAGTTGACGATCACTCCGTTAGGCCATTCGGTTTCGGTTAGGCGATCTAATGAGGCGCTGTTTGGAAGACCCGTATCATATCTATAATACGTTGCCCCGTCTTGATTGTGTCTTTCTTTCAAACGGCCAAGAATGTCGTACTGATTCGTTTGAACGAATCCCAAAGAGTTTTCCGTGAGAACAACTTCGTCTCGGAAGTTATAGCTTAAGCTTATATGGCTTGCTCCCTGGTCGGGATGATCTTGACGGATCAGGCGACCCTTGAGGTCGTAGTGGTGAGTTGTAATGTAATATCCGGCTGGATCGTTTACAGCAACTAGTCCGGCCGGACCCCATTGAAAATGGGTCATTTCCATACGACCATCGATGGGTTTTTCCACATGATCAATGTGCCCGTCTACGGTATAATAATGGACGGTTTCATGCCCTTCGGGGCTAATGAATTGATGGGTTTTGGCTATTCAGGTAGTTAATCGAATTCGTTCCTGCGGGATCTTCTATTCGCGTAAGTCGATGTAGTTTGTCCCACGTATACTGCTTACCGTTGAAACCGCTTAAGTGAACAGGCAATAGAGGATGGAGTAAGTCTTTTGTCTCTTGGGGATACGACTCTCGGGCAACTTCTCCGGATAATGTATAGGCCCAATTTACACCCCCAGTTTTACTCCCATCAAACAGTGCCCAGGTTTCTTCCACGGGACGCCCAATCTAATCATAGCAATCGGCTACCTAATCCCATAAGTCCATTGCCGAATTGGTGGTTATAGTCACAGAACAGGGTAGGTTTGATTGGAGCGTCAGGCACCTTTAATGGAACCGTGTAGCGTCCAGCGCCTTTATCAGAAATATACATGCTTCCTGGTGTGCGACCCCATCCACCAGAAAAAGGAACGATCGGGTCCCAGGGCTCTCTAGTTTTTTTACCTGCCCCTCTGAAGGACTCTTCTTTAGGTGTCCTGCTTTCGGTTTGACTATCTGGTCTACCTTCAGCCCAGGTTTTTAAAATAGATATATCTAGGAAAGATAAAAACAGAAGTAATTTTGGACAAAGAAACCAATAAAATATACTTTGAGTCTTATGATGATAGTGTACTCTAAAAAATGTCTTAAAACTTGTTCTAATCATTTTCTTCACCTTGATATCTTTCAATGATATAGCTAACGTTTTCGAGGATAAGGAGTCAATAGGTTTATTTTATAAGGTATGACATATTTATTCGAATGAGCCCAACCATCACATCAGAATTTATCCGTCAAATACCCAAAACAGATCTACATGTGCACCTGGATGGATCTTTGCGACTGAATACGCTTATTGAACTAGCCAAACAAGACAATCTCAAACTCCCCTCTTATGAAGAAACCGGCCTTAAAAAACTAATTTTTAAAGATACCTATACAAGCTTACCTGATTATCTACAAGGCTTGCATATACGGTGCCTGTTTTACAGACAGCAGAAAATCTTGAACGGGTTGCCTACGAACTGGCCCAGGACAATATGGTCGAAGGGGTTCGGTATATTGAAGTCCGTTTTGCCCCTCAGCTACATACACGTAAAGATTTTACCATAGCAGATGTCATACATGCTGTTTGTAAAGGAATGAATCGAAGTAAAAAGGAACATAATAATTCTAAAAACGTAAAGGATGGAAATGATATCCCGTTTGAATATGGAATTATCGTTTGTGCCCTACGAAGCTTT
>WLWE01001632.1_pt1 | contig 15999 bp, 26 predicted proteins | sample 6718301 | NCBI WGS metagenome assembly WLWE01 (sample SAMN12718691, study PRJNA515312) | sponge metagenome | isolation source: marine sponge | host: Mycale hentscheli | place: New Zealand: South Island, Marlborough, Capsize Point | collected 2003-05-01 | reverse complement strand
GTTTATATTATTTTTTATTCTGTTCAACCAGTTGATAATGACAAAGATTTGTACGTTAGAGTTACGACAAGCGGAACTGCTGATTCGGATACCGAATATGATATGACTAGTGTTTTTATGAGAGCGGATACAAGTTTTTCAACTGGTGATTCTCAAGATCAAGACAAATGGTTTTTAAATTCAGCTATGAACAACGACTCTAAAAAATGGAGTAATAATAATATGTGGCTTTTTAATTTCAATGATAGTAGCGAATACAGTTATGTAACTTTTGACACAGTTGCTTGGAATAGTACAATTCAAAGCGTTGGGGATAAAGGTGGCGGAGTTCACTCTGTTGCTGAAGCTAATGACGGAATTGAATTGACTTGGGAAAGTGGAAGTAATTTTGCTAGTGGTAGCGAATTAGTTCTATATAAGGTGGTGTAATTATGAGTAGTGAATTTGGATATATACCAGAGAGTCAAGAACAAAGTTTTGGAAATAATAAAGGAATACTGACACCTAATGATATTTATGATCTAACAAGAGCAGATAAATATACACAGTATGGACAATTAGAATTAATTGAAACTCAAACTGTTAGTGGTGTATCAGCAATTAATTTTACAAGCATAAAAGAAAGTACATACAATGTGCATTTTTTAACTGTTAATGATTTTCAACCAGCAACAGATAATGTTATTTTAAGTTATAGATTATATGAAAGTGGAAGTTTAGAAACTGCAAGTGTTTATCAAGTTGCTTATCAAGAGTATTATGGAGCTTCAACTTTTAGTGAGTTTAAAAGCACAGGAATTAGCAGAATTAGATTTATAGAAAATATTGGAAATGATACTGCTGAAAGTGGTAATGCTTATCACTATTTTTATAATTTAGGGGATAGTAGCAAATATAGTTTTTCTTCAGGTATGACTATGGGTATTTTTACAGATGGCAATAAAATAGGTGCTTTTGGTGGTGGTGTATTGCCACAAACTAGTACGGTGGACGGAATACAACTTGGTACTTATGATGTATCTAGCAATTTTTCTGCTACTGCAAGTTTATATGGCATAAAGGAATATTCATAATGAGTACTAATTTACAGTTTATAAAAAGTCAAACTATATCAAGTTCTGTTGCAAATATTTCTATAACTGATGTTTTTTCAACAAATTATGATGTTTATAAAATGACAGTAAAAGCAGTTGGTTTAGCAGGTGGTACAGCAAGTAGGATTGATGGCAGATTAATTAATAGTAGTGGAAGTGTTATATCATCAAGTAATTATGACAGAGCAGAATTAACTTTAAAAGCACATACATCATTTCAAGAATTAACAAGTACTAATGCAGATACAATGTTTGATTATTTAGCTGGAACAGACCAAACACCAGAAACTTCTGGTGGAGTTGTATATTTCTTTAATCCATTTTCATCAAGCAGTTATACATTTATGACAGTACAGAGTGCTTCATTTTTAAATTCTGAATTTAGAGGGAGTAAGTCTATATTTGTTTTAAAAACTACTGATAGTATTACAGGTGTTCAACTTATTACAGGTGGTGGGGATAATTTAGCAGAGGGCATAATATCAGTATATGGAGTTAAATAATGGCAGGTAGCTTAATAAAAATAGATGAAGAAATAGTTACATCAGCAGTAGCAAGTGTTACTTTAACAGGTATTGATAGCACTTATGATGTGTATATGGTTAAGTACAATAATGTTCAACCTGATACAGATGTTAGAAGTATAAGTGTAAGAGTTACTGAAAGTGGAACTCCAAACACAACTGCAAATTATGATTATGCTTATAAGGCATTAATATCTACAAGTACTTTTGGTAATGGTGCATTTACTAATTCAACAAGTTGGCAATATATAGCAGGAGATAGTGTTGGAACAGGTACAAGTGAAAGTACTAATGGTATTATGTATCTTTTTAATTTTAATAATGCAAGTGAATACAGTTTTATCACAGTTGAAATGACAGAACTAAATTACCAACCTGTTGCTAGAGGTAATCAAGGTGGTGGTGTTTTTACTTCTGCAAGTTCTTGTAATGGTTTGCAATTTATAGATACAGCAGGTGGAAACATAGCTAGTGGAACATTCACATTATATGGTTTAAAGAAGTAATTAAATAAAGTATGATAAGATAGAAAGGATAATTATGGCAACATTAGAAGAACTAACAGTAGTAGCAACTCAAGAAATTGAGGAAGCTAAACCAATGTATAAGCAAGTCAATAATGAAAGACTTGAATTTACTGATAGTGATTATGACCAAGCAATAATTGATTTAGCTAATAGTAAGTTTGACCAACAAGAAAATGGTTATAAAACTGCTAGACAAGAAGCTTATGGATCTATTGCTGATCAATTAGATATGATCTACTGGGACGGAAAAAACAGTACAACTACGTTTCAAGATCACATTGACGCTGTAAAAGCTGCACACCCTAAACCAGAATAATTTGACACGACTACAAGAAATGCGTGAAATCGCATTAGATCGTGCAAATCATAGGTGCGAGTGGCCAGAGTGTATAAACTATGACCAACGTTTAGAACTAGCACATTTAAAAGATATTGGTATGGGTGGTAACCCTACACGTAAGTACGATATAGATAATGTTGCAATGTTATGCAAGTTACACCACGATATATACGACGGTAGAACAATATCATATTCAAAAAGGGAACACCGTCAACTGTTAAAATCATATTTAGATTATGCCAGACAATAACGGATTAACGCAAAAAGAATTAATTTTAATGGTTTTAGAAAACCAAAAAGAATTTGATATAAAATTATCAGAAATACATACACGTCTAAATCAAAGACCAACACGAACAGAAATTAGTGGTTGGTTAGTTGCAATGGCTAGTCTAGGTGCAATTATCAACACATTAATGAAAGGGGCGTAATATGGGCGATTGTTGTGGTAACGGTTGTTGTAATGGTGGGTAACATATCCGAAGTACTTGATCCAGATAATGATATTTGGTATAACAAGGACGAAGAAGAATAATTTGAGGTGTTACACAAAGTAAATAGTTTCATACGTATATGTATAGTTTTATTTTTAATTGTACCTATACCGGCATTTGCTTATCACGTACCAACACAAGCACCTACTAATTTAACACTTACCGTTAATTATGAAAATGGTACAGTAAAAGCAGATTGGGACGCTTCCGACCAAGCAGAAGATTACCCGGCAGAACGTTACGCAATAGGTTTTGGTTTAAGTGACGACGGAAGTATGCCATACGCAATTGCAACAGGTAACGTTGGCGATAGTAATGCGTTAAACACAGAATATACATTTACTGCTAGTTATTTACAAAGTGTATTTAACGAAGCACACGGTTTATTTCACGTAAAAATTAGATCAGATAACGACACAAATTCAAGTTATTCAGAATGGACACCAACAGTAAGCGTTACCATACAAAACAAACCGGCAGCTGTATCTATTGCAACATACGATATGGATAGAAGTGACGGTATTAAGTTTGAGTGGTCAGCTTCAACAGGTGGTTTCGTTACTGCAAGTAGTTATAAACTCTATTACAAACTATCTAGTGCGAGTGACTGGACGTTACAAGGCCAACAATCTAATACGGATTATGTTTTACCTTGGAGTAATTTAACTGCTGATACGTATGATTTTATGCTTTCAGCGTGTGGTAGTGAAAACGATTGTAACGATAGTAGCACGTTGTCTTTTGACGTTGTACCCTATGTTGCACCAACAACCACAACTACATCTACAACGACGACTACGACCACTACAACCACAACTACAACGATTGATCCGTTAACTGTACAACGTAACAACAATCAAGCTGAAACCGGGATATATGAAACAGATCAAGAACGTAAAGACCGGGAAGATAAAGAATACCAAGAGTGGTTAGCACGTGAGGAAGCAAAACGACAAGCTGAATATGAAGCTGAACAGGAACGCATTAGACAACAAGAGGAAGCAGAACGTATAGCAGCTGAAAAAGAAGCACAACGTTTATATGAGCAAGAACAGGAACGTTTACGCTTAGAAGAAGAAGCTAGAATACAAGCCGAATTAGAAGCACAGATAAAAGCAGAACAAGAGGAACTTGCAAGATTAGAAGCAGAAGCCGAAGCAAAAATACAAAAAGAATTAGAAGATAGTGTATTTAAAGATGTTGCATTAGACGATCTAACTGATGAAGAACTAACCGAAGTAAAAGAATTAATTGATACAATACAGTTAATAGAAAAAAATACAGATTTTAAGGACTATGAAATTGAAGAAGAAATTATTGAAATTGTTATTGTCGTTGAAGATATTGTTATACCTACAACAACAACTACCACAACACTTGTACCAATTAAGGAAGATTTTGCAGATGAAGAAATTACAGATACAAAAGATGACATTGAGCCGATACCTAGTGAGGAAAGAAGCCAAGAGATACAACCAGAACTTACAGAAGAAGAAGTAATAGAACAGGTTGAGGTAGCACAAGAGGTTATAGAAGAATTCGTTAACGTAGAAGAAATAGTTGAAATTAAAACAGATGACGAGTTAGAAAATTTAACAGATCAAGAAAAAGAAATATATGAAGAAGAAGTTAAAGCTGCAATAGTTGAAGCTGTACAGGAACTAGAAACAGAAGAATTGGTTGAAGTAGTAGAGCAGGTTGCACAAGTTAGCGTACAGAATTTAGCAGTAGCAGATGAACAAACAAAACAAGTTGTACAGGCAGTAGTTAATGAAGTAACTAATGTAGAAACTGTTGCTGAACTTAATGAAGAAGAAAAACAAGTTGTAGCAGACGTACTTGGTGTTACTGAAACTAATGATGTTCAGATAATTGCAGAACAATCAGCTAAAGATGAAAACATAAATATTGCTGTACAAGAATACGTAGATCGTGCAACTGATAATGCAGATGTAGAAGATTACTCAATATCTAATGTAATTGTTGAAGTACAGGTAGAACAATTCTTTGCAGATCCAATAGGACAATTTACTGATATTGACCTAAGCGATATAGTAATATCAGATATTGGTAGTGATATGACACAATCAAGCAAAGACAATGCTAAAAAGACAGTTGTCCCGGTTATTATTGTTGGTCAGATCATTGCAACACCTATTAGAAAAAAATTTTAATGAAAAAGATATATAACATAATAAAAACATTTTTAAAAGAAGCAGCTGCACAGATTTTTACAATACTGGGTTTTGGCATTTCGTGGTTTTTGATGACCGGAACGGCTAAAGATATTGTTGGTTTAATGATCCTTATTAGTTTTGCTTTATGGTTTTTAACAATAAACTTTAGAAAATCTTAAAAAAAACACGTTTATTAATGTAAAAACACCAAATGTGTCTGTATTTGGGGTTAGACTTAGAGTAACAACAGGTGTTAATGGTAGAAAATTTTAATGATTTTGTAGGTAAGAAAAAAATACAAAATAATCGTGGCTACGAGCAACTATATGCAGAAAACATACCAACAATAATTAATCTTTTAAAAGAGTGTATAAAGAACAAACATACACATACAGATAGAAATTACAGTTACAGAACTATTGCAGAATATATGTACAATGTGTTAGAAATGCGTGAGGTTACAGAAGAAAGTTTAAGAAAAATAGTAAAAAGGATTGCCACAGCTAATGACCTTGAACTTTGAAGATTTCGTAAAAGCTAAACAAGACGAAAAAGCGTATAAACGTGATGACAAGCACCCTAAAGGGTTTACACCCGGCGTTGAATGGAAAGGTAATAGTGGCGTTATAACCACAGCACCAACAAAAGCCAAAGATAATGCTGATGTAGATTGGGATAGTTGGATAGATTATTGGTTAGGCGAGGGTGCAAGTAAAACATTCTATATTAAAAAAGGCGATCCAATAAACTTTAGAGTGTGGGACGCTTGGGGTAAGAACCCTAAAACCGGGGAAACAGAACCAACTAAATTTTATTATTTTAAAGCTAATCTTTATTCACGTGACCAGACAATGCGTGATAGTGACTTTGATAAGCTGCTAAAAAAAGTATCGGCAATCAAACCTAAACCTATAAAGAAAGCTACAAAGAATACAAGCTGTATGGTCGTATGTTTAAGTGATTGGCAAATAGGTAAATACAACACAGAACTTGCCGTAGAAAACTATTTAAACGGTATTAATAAGATTAAAAAACACGTTACTGATCTTAGAAAAAAACACACCATAGACAAATTAGTATTAGTAGGAATGGGCGATTTATTAGAAAATTGTGGAAATCAGTTTGCACCGAATGGATTATGGGAACAAGTTTATGACGGTAGACAACAAATGATGATTGCAAGGCGTATGTTGACTAAAACAATAGAGATACTTGCACCAACGTTTTCAGAAATATTATGCGTAGCTATTGCAGGAAATCACGGTCAGAAGCGTCAAAACGGTAAAATTGAAACATCTTATGGCGATAACTTAGATTATGAATTGTTTGATAACGTTGCAGAAATATTTAACAAAGCACCGGCATTTAAACACGTTAAGTTTCATATACCAGAAAATGATCTAATACTAAGCATAGAAGTATTACCTAAAGTTATTTTAAGTGCTACACACGGGGATTTAGCAAGATCAGGTGGCACAGCTTCACATAAAGTTTTAAATTGGTTTACTAAAATGGCTTCACAACAAACTAATAGTGCTTTATTTGACACATCTGTTATGCTTACAGGCCATTACCACCATTTTTTTAGTTTTGAAAGTGATACAAGGTTATTTATTGGTACAACTGCACAAGACCATAGTGGACAACAATATTTTGCACAAACTGGTGGTGGATCAGCACCAAGTGGTACTACAACGTTTCTAATGCACAACACAGACGGTAGGAAGTGGTCAGACATTAATATACTTTAGAGGGAGTATATTTATGAATATAACTACAAGGAAAGAATGGGGTGCTAAAAACCCTAAATCATCTTTTTCTAAATTAGGCGAAGTTAAAGGTTTAGTTGTACATTGGTCAGCATATCCTACTGCATTAAGTAAAGCAGAAGAAATATCACAAGTAAGACAAATACAAGATTTACACCAGAACGATAGAAATTGGAACGATATTGCATATAATTTTTGTGTCGGCGATAGTGGTACATTATATGAAGCTAGAGGTTTTGAAAACAGAAGTGCAGCACAAGGTGGCAATACACGTGACGAAATAAATTACAACAATAAACATTTTGTTGCTGTTTGTTGGTTAGGTGGATCAAAGCCAGACGATCAACCAAGCAAAGAAGCTGTAATGGCAGTTAAAGAATTATGGCGTAAAATCGGTGGCGATATAAGACCACATAGTTCTTTTAAATCAACTAATTGTCCCGGCGATATGTGGCGTAAATGGATTGACAATAGACTTACATTTGTACCAGAAGAAGCTAAAGCAGCTGAAACAGTTAAAGAAGCTACACGTTTTAGTTTAGTTAAAAAAGGGGATCGTGGTCAAAGCGTAGAGGAAATACAGATAATGTTAAATTTTGTAAATAAAAAACCTATACCTATTGACGGCGACTTTGGTAACAAGACATTAGCAGCTGTTGTGATCTTTCAAAAAGCACACAAATTAACACCAGACGGTATAGTAGGACAACTTACGTATGCAAAACTTATAGAAGCAAACAGATCAACTAAGAAAGAAAGGAAATACACCATTGAGTAAAGTAACAAAAGATTGGAAAGCATATTGGAAATTTATGTTTTCAAAAGCATTTAGAACAGGGTTGCAATCAGCAATATCTTTGTGGTTAGCTAATTCAGCTAATATTATAAATGCTGATATTTTAGAACTACTTGGGGTAGCGTTTTTAAGTTCGTTTATAACAGTTATACAACACGCATTAGAGCAATATAAACCAGCACAGACGTACTAACACGCAGCACCTAGAAAAGAAAAAGACCGGGAGTAAAATCCCGGTCTTTTCTATATACGTACGTCCAAACAAAAGTGGAGTGTTTACTTGAACGTTACAATAGTAACATAATTTTTTTTATAAATGCCACATAAACAAATAAATCTGTTTATTATGTCCATAAGCAAATTAAAGGAGTGTAAAAATGTTAGCTGAACCAATAGACTATTATCTTATGTTCTTAGGATTTATCAGCATAATTATGATCGGTGCATTACTAGGCGAAGTTGCTGTATGGATTGCAAAAATGCTTGGTTTTGAACCAGTAGAAGAATATGATGTTGACTTTGAGCGTAGGTTAAATGACGGCGAAGTATTAGACAAAGATAATATGTTTAATAATGTTAAGTAATCTATTATTTTATTTAAAAAACTTAATACTTAACAATAATCAAACACCAAAACAAATTAGACATTTTGATTGTTTTCTATGTTTTGACCATTATGTATATCCATTTACAAGTAAAGATTATTTAGTATGCAACGATTGTTTTAGGACATTAAGATAATGTGTAAAAACTGCAAGAAAGATAAGCTGATAGATCGTAATGATATTTGTTACGATTGTAACCGTGGCGATATATAAACGGTTTACAGCTTGTAATACATTTAGCAAAAGTATTAACGGTATTTTTATTGTTACCTAGGTGTATTACAAGGTGTTTAAAGAAAGAGGTAGAAAATGAACACAAACGAAAGCATAATGAAACAAGTTGCACTAAAAGCTGCAATTGAATTAACAAAAGATAAATTTGATATTAATGCTGTTGGTGCAAATCAACAACTTGATCTTATAAAAGATATATCAGATAATCTTTTTAATTGGTTAAAAGAGGGTGTAGAACAAGCTGTACCAACAGTACAAGCACCGTTTGAACAAGAACCACCTAATGAACCAGTATTTGAAACAGAACTGAAATCATTTACGCCAAAATGTCCAGAATGTAAATCAGATGTTGAAGATAATCGTGAAAAGATTAAATCAGATCCTAAGTTTGCTAAAATCCCAGTATTTAGTTGCACTAATAAAAAAGGTTGTGATACAGGTAAAGGTTATTCGTGGGCTACGTGGAACGAGGACGAGTTTGCTAACCAAGAAATACAAGCTAGTAAAGACTTACCGTTTTAATGGACAAAAAACAATTTCTGTACTGGTGTCAATGGCTAAAGATACGTTGGCCAAATGCAAAGTTAGATGATCTAACGGTTAAATCGTTATTTGAGGACTTTAAAATTTATGATGATGATGTATTTGGTGGTGTACTACTAGGTTATTTTGATAGTGGCAATGACTTTTTAGATTGGTCAAAGCTAAAAAAACTATGTAGGGAAGCACAAGTAGAACAGTTTGCAACGCTAGTACAGCAAAAGAAATTAGCTGCACAAGTAGAGGAACAAAAGGTAGATCCACCAAGTAGCTTAGAAACGTATTTAGAAATGAATGGCTATAAGTCATTTGCAGAAGCCGTGTTTTATAAGACACAAAACTTATATAAATACAATAAGATACGTGATTGGCAAAAAGAATTGTTTAAACCTTATGTCAATATGAATTATGAAAGTGCCATTGAAAAAGGTTGGCGTTTTGGAATAGGTAGTAGCAATGAGTGATGAACCAGAATTTATTGGTGCTGAACTAGAGTTTACGTTTACGATAGTGCCACATTGGTTACTAGAAGTGTTAAAACCCATAGAATTGACTACCTACGTTGCACTAGGTCAATACGCAGACAACAAGACGAAAGAGTGTTGGCCAAGTGTGACGAAGTTAGCCAAAGACATACAACGATCTAGGTTTTCTACAATAAAAGCATTACAGGGCTTAGAAGATAAAGGCGTTGTTGAGATCAAGGAACGTTATAAAGATAAAGGCGAACAAACCAGTAATTTATATATTCTTAAACTTACACCGGGGGTGTCAAGAAAACTTGACAGGGGGGGTAAAGAAAACGTGACGGGTAGGGGTATAGAAAACTTGACACAAACTATACTCAATAGAACTATATCCAATGAACTATATTCTAGGGAAGTACAAGAACTTTATGTAAATGCAATGCAACAAGTATGTGCATTAGATAAACCAACTAAATCACAATGGGGACGGATCTACAAAGCTGCTAAAGAAATGCACGAAGCAGGTTATGAACCCGGCGACATACCAGTAATTGCAGAAAATCTAGTTAAAACGTATGGTGCTGGTGCTTTAACGCCACAAGGAATTGCAAATAATACACAGTTGCTTAAAGGTGCTAGAACTGCAAGTGCTAAACAAGTAGAAAATGCGATAGATCAAAAGAAAATGGAAGATTGGGCAAATGAAACTAATTAATGCAGATTGTTTAGAATATATGCAAACAATGCAAAACAATAGTGTTGATTTTACTTTGACAAGTCCACCATACAACCGAAAAAGAAATGATAAATATGATTTATATGACGACCAAATAAAAGATTATTATAAATTTAATGTAGAAGTAATAGATAATTTATTAAGAATTACAAAAGATTATGTTTTTTATAACATACAAACAAATTTTTATAATAAACAAGATGTTTATAAATTAATCGGTAATTATAGTAATCAAATTAAAGAAATTATAGTTTGGGAAAAATCTAATCCACTACCGGCTAGTGGTAAATCAATTACTAATGCAATTGAATATTTTTTAGTTTTAGGCGATAAATCATTAAAAAGCAGTAAAACTTATACCAAAAATATAATTAAAAGTTCTGTTAATTCTAAAATGCCAAAATTTCATAAAGCTGTAATGAAACAAGAAATAGCAGATTATATTATAAAAACATTTGCCGAAAATTCTACAACAATATTTGATCCGTTTATGGGATTAGGTACAACAGGCATATCAGCTGCAAAAGAAAATAAAGAGTTTATAGGTTTAGAAATAGTCAATGAATATTATTGTTATGCTAAAGAAGCGTTAAATGATAACTAATTGCATATTAGCTTGGGCGTTAATACTTAATAATTTTGCTGTTGGTATTACACCTACTGTTGATGACTTCACAAACATAAAAGATTGTAAAAACTATGTACCAGATAGTTGTATGCAGTATGCACAGCTGTTAGTGGAACATTTTGACGTAGAGAACATTGAAACAGCTACAAAAGTTATGTGGTGCGAAAGCCGTGGTAAAGCTAACGCATATCGTTATGAAGATGATGATAGTGGATTATTTCAGATCATACCAAGATCGTATGGGTGGGTTAAACAAAACTATGACGTACCACATTGGGATTATCCTATTGGCAACAATTACGCACAATTTGTGCCAAAATATAATATAAAGGTTGCGTCAATATTGGTAGAAGATATACATAGCCGTAACCCTTACTGGAAAGTATTTAGTAGTAGTCAATGGTGTTGGGAAGATACAGAGAAGTGGATAGCAAAGTGGAAAAATGAAAATACTTAATTTATATGCAGGTATAGGTGGCAATCGTAAACTATGGGGTAATGAACACGAAGTAGTTGCTGTTGAAAACAATAACCAAATAGCAGAAGCATATAAAACGTTTTATCCTAATGATAAAGTTATTGTAGATGACGCACACCAATTCTTATTAGATAATTTTAAAGATTTTGATTTAATTTGGTCTAGTCCACCGTGTCAAACTCATAGTAAAACAAACTGGTTTTTACACGGACAAGGCATAATACGTTATCCAGATATGTCGTTATATGAAGAAATAATATTTTTAATACAATGGGGCAAAAACATAAAATGGGTAGTTGAAAATGTTGTAGGTTATTACACACCATTAATAGAAGCTAGAAAGTTAGGTAGGCATTTGTTTTGGTCTAATTTTACTATAAAAGACTTAGATATAGATTATGTACAAATAGGAACTATGAATAGACTAGCGTCAAAAGAAGCACAAGAAAATGCAATAAAAAACGAAGTTATAATACCTAATTTTTATTCATTACAAGACTTAAAACAATTTAAGTTTAAAAACAAAAAACAAGTGTTACGTAATTGTGTTTATCCAGATGTAGGTAAACACGTTTTAGATTGTGCATTAAATGAACTATAACAAAAAGTTTGATATACAGCTTAAACAAGGTCAAAAACTAGAGGATCAGTTAGCACAGTTTTTTACCGGGAAAAACATAGAAGTTAAATCAGAACGTTATTTATGGGAACAAACAGGCAATCTATTTATAGAGTATCAATATAAAGGTCAACCTAGTGGCATTGCAGCAACGGAAGCTGATTATTGGGCATTGTGTTTAATCCGTGATGAACAATTATTACAAATGTACATATTGCCAACAGATACGCTTAAACGGATCACAAGACGATTTATAGACACAGAACGTGATGTAGTTGGTGGCGATAATGATAATTCACGTGGTATAAAAGTACCAATAGACGATATAGCAAACGGATATAAATTTTAGTAATATATCAAAAATAATGGGATAAATACCCGGATACTATAATGTTGTATATAGAATTGGAGTATGTGTATGTCTAACAAGGGCTACGACAATATATTAGATTTATTAAAGCACGTAATGGGCTTTCAATCGTGGTTGCAAGATAAAGAACCAGTAGAACCAAACAACACACCAGACGGTCATTATGGGGGTATGAACTTCACAATACCTTGGACTAATGGCGACAAAACAAGAATGTCTATACGCTATAACTTTGTTGGATCATACGACGTACAAATAAACAATTTTGTAGATTATCAACAAACAGTATTCCAAGTTGAGAATGATCTAAGCCGTGAACAAATGCTTAACTTATTTGCAAATCTATATGAGGAAATAAGAGTACAAAGCAGTATTGTATTAGAAGATTTAGATTTTGACGTTACTAAAGAAACAAAAGAAATAATAAAAAAATTAAATAATCCATACTCTTAACATTTTGAACTATTCTTAATGTATGGAATGGCGTAACAGGGCTAATTGTAATAACTTACCAACTATTATATTCTTCCCCGGTACAAAAGAATGTACTGATAAACAATACTGGGAAGCACACGTAATATGTCGTGAATGTCCAGTAAACGTAGAATGTTTGCAAGAAGCACTAAATATGGATTATGAATACGGTGCATTCGCAGTACCAGAGCGTGTAAGGCGTAGGTTTAAATCAAAACCACCTAATGATCTAACAAAAACGTTAAATGAAACCTATACAACATTAGATATTATTGACGCTGAATTTAATCATCACGGCGAATTAGTACGTAAGCGTTGTCTAAGGTGTAACAGGAAAACTAAAGGTTATCCTAATGATAACGAAAACTGGGGTGGTAAATCACATATTTGCGTTAGTTGCCATATAAAAATACAAAACAATAAACAAGCTGATAAGCTGCTAGATCGTGAAAAGCCAAGCAAGTCAATGCCAGAGTTTGATAGTCACGGACAATTAGTAACTAAGCGTTGTACAAAGTGTTGGGAACGTAAGATAGCTAATGAGTTTAGTAGGCGACCACAAGGCATAGGTGGTAAGACAAGTTGGTGTAAAGCGTGTACAAGAAAGAATTTAGAAATATGGCAAGAAAAACAAAAAAAACAGGTATAGTTAAATTAAACAAAGGAGTGATATGAACCAAAAAGATAATGGTAATTGGTACGAAAATCCCGGTGGCATAGTACAAAGTAATGAGTGGTACACACCACCAGAAATATTTAAAAAATTAAACACAACATACGACCTTGATGTTGCAGCACCAAAAGGTGGCGTACCTTGGATACCGGCAACAAACCATTATTACGAAGAAATTAATGGATTAAAACAAGATTGGCAAGGTTTTGTGTGGTGTAATCCACCTTATGGTAAAGATACTGGTTTATGGTTAAAAAAGTTTGTAGAACACGGTAACGGTATTGCATTAGTGTTTGCAAGAACTGATACACGTTGGTTTCACGATTACGCAATACAAGCCGATATATTATGCTTTATAAAATCACGTATAGCGTTTTATAAAGGTAACGTACAAGCTAAACAAGGTAGTACAGGTAGCTTACTTATAGGTTGTGGCGACAAATCAATACAAGTTATTAAACAAGCACAATTAGGATTAAACGTAGAATTATGAAAGTATTAGAACTTTTTGCAGGTAGTTGCAGCTTTAGTAATGTAGCTAAAGAATTTCAATATGATACATTTACAACAGACTATAAAGATTTTGACGGCATTGACTATGTTACAGATATATTTGCATTTGATTTAAACAAACTACCGTGGCAACCAGATATTATATGGGCAAGTCCACCTTGTACTTATTTTAGCGTTGCAAGTATTGGTAAGCATTGGAACGCAGATCATACACCAAAAAGTAAAGAAGCAATTACTGGTATGGCAATAGTAAACAAAACAAAAGAAATAATTACTGCATTACAACCAAAACACTTTGTAATAGAAAATCCAAGAGGTAAGTTACGTAAATTAAATCTATTAGATGATTACACATTAGATACTGTAACATATTGTCAATATGGGGATACTAGAATGAAACCAACAGATTTGTGGCATAATTTAAGTTGGACACCTAGACCAATGTGTAAGAACGGTATGCCGTGCCACGTTGCAGCACCTAGGGGTTCAGTAACCGGGACACAAGGATTAAAAGGTAATTATGAAAGAAGTAAAGTACCTTATGAACTATGCAAAGAGATATTGGAAAACATAAATGTATATAAAAGATGAAGTAATACTAGATGATTTAGATGATGAATTACATACCGGAACTACGTCTAGCTGATCCTAAAACATTAGAAAAAGACGTTGAATTACGTGTACTTAGTTTAGGTGCAGGTGTACAAAGTTCAACAGTCTTATTTAAAATGTTAGATCAAGAAATAAAACCGGCAGATATAGCTATATTTGCAGATACAGGTAATGAACCTAAAGAAGTCTATGAGTGGTTAGAGTACCTAAAAACATTAATGAAAGGTAAATTACAATTAGAGATAGTTAGAAATAATGAAAACACAGGCAACATAGTAGATGACTATCAAAGTAAAAGTGGTAGGCACGGATTGATACCCCTACACATAGTTAGACAAGACGGTACAAGTTCTATAAATATGCGTACTTGTACAGCTGAATATAAAATAAAACCAATACAAAGAAAAGTTAAAGAAATAGTTGGTGGATCATTGCGTGGTAAATGCGTTGAAATGATTATGGGTATTAGTTATGACGAGATACAAAGAGCCAAGACACCTAGTAACAAATGGTCAATACATTGCTATCCATTAGTGGAAAACAAAATTACACGACAAGACTGTAAGCATTGGATTAGTCATACAGATTATCCACAACCACCTAGATCTGCTTGTATAATATGTCCATATCACGACAATAAAGAGTGGAAAAACTTACGTGATAACTACCCGGAAGAATATAAATCAGCAGTAGAGTTTGATGAATGGTTACGTAATCCTAATAGTAAGTCTGGTGCATTAGATAAGTTTGCAGCATATAACCAGAAAAACAATACAACAGCACAACAATTTGTTTATAAGGGAAAGATACCGTTAAAGGACGCTACATTAGATGAACCTAATGATTATCAAGGCAGTCTATTTGATGATGAATGCGAGGGTATGTGTGGTATCTAAGTATCAAAGACCGTGCTTAACTTGTCGTAGGTTATTCACGCCAAGTAAATCTAATACAAGTTACTGCGAACCACATAAACCTAAGCAAGTATATAAAAAGAATTACAAAAAAGGACGTAGAGCATACGACGATACAGAATACAGACGCAATAGAAAGCTAATAAGAAAGCAACAAAGATACTGCGTATGGTGTCAAACAGCAGGTACAAGCACTAATAAGCTACAAGTTGACCATATAGTACCAGTAAGTAAGGGTGGTTCACATCATATAAGTAATCTGCGTATATTGTGTCAAATGTGTCATAAAACACGCCAAGGCGTTGCACATAGGTAAAAATACCTAAAAACACGTATATACGCTAAAACCCTATAAAATAGGCATATTACAGGGTATATGGGGGGATAGTTTTTTCTAGGGCTAAGTACCCACCAC
>WLWE01001631.1_pt1 | contig 16002 bp, 26 predicted proteins | sample 6718301 | NCBI WGS metagenome assembly WLWE01 (sample SAMN12718691, study PRJNA515312) | sponge metagenome | isolation source: marine sponge | host: Mycale hentscheli | place: New Zealand: South Island, Marlborough, Capsize Point | collected 2003-05-01 | reverse complement strand
TGCCTGCACCTTTCACAGATTCACAGAATACAACATTAACTTTTAACACCACCCAATTCTACTGCACTTCGATTGTGCGGAATACTGAAGGTGCTGGTGACTTAACAGACCAAAGGGTTGACGTTTCCACCTTAACACTAGAGAGCGGTGAATGTCGCGTCTATCAAGACCCACCACTTAAAGACTGCGGTGCTGGCGGTGCTGATGGTACAAAGACCTTTCAGGTTGACTACTACGGCACAGACGAGCCTGAACTCAATGAAAGCCTCTCTTTAGTTATCAAGCAAGATGGAGTTGATATTTTTAGCGGCAATGCCACCTGCACTAGCGCTTCTAACACATGGGCCACAGGTGAAGTTGTAACTGGTTCGGCCACTTTTGCTGTTGACGAATAAGCATAACGATATAGAGGTGAGCTTATGCCAATCATTGACGCACAGGGTTTGGTTATTACGTTTGACGGTGAAACCGCCGCCAATGTTATAAGCTGCAACATATCAGGCGGCGAAGCATCTTTGATAGATGTGACGCCGCTGACGGCTACCGTTATTGGTTCGGGTAATTACGCTCGCTGCGTCAAGGGCGTCCTACCTGCATCAGTGGAACCTGTGACTGTCAGTATTACTATGTACGGAATCGGCCTGCCGTTGTCTAATAATGATCGCGGCAAGGTTGCGTCGTTGACCGTATACAAGGATGGCCTAGTTAATTACTTTGGCAACGCCACCCTACTGTCTCAGAGCGTGTCTATGTCCGCCGGAGAAGTACCACAACAAACTGTTTCGTTTTCGTATCTCAATTAGGAGGGTTGATTATGAATAGGAGTGAATTGCTAAAGCATGGCAAGAAGCAAGCGGTCGAAATTGAATTGCCAGGAATCGGGAAGCTGTGGTTCAGACAGCCAACCGCCGGAGAGTGGGAACCGATCGCTAGTGAACATGCAAGAATATTTAAGGAGACAGACGGGGCCGGAATACCACCGGCCACACTCATGGCGTCAACCATCGCAACAGTCCTGGCGGACCAGGACGGGACAAAGATGTTTGACGAAAAAGGACAGAAGGAAATTCTTGACATGGCACCAGAAACCATGCGGGAAATATATGAGGCTTCGCTAAACTACGGATTTGCTTTGGGAGGAGATGAAGAAAAAAAATAATACTGCGTCGTTCCCCGATCCTGCTTTTCATAATGCGGTTGGCATTGCAACTAGGACGGGCGGACTTCAGGGAATTGGCGCATGAACTAACATTAGAGGATCTGGCATATTGGCAGGCCTACTGGGCCATAGAACCATTTGGAGACGATTGGAGACGGACGGCAAGGCAGACGATCATTCAGGGCAATGCCTTTGGGGCGAAGCTGAAGAGTGAACATGAAGACCAGTTCATGCCTGGCTGGAATCCATTTGATAGAAAACAAACAGCGGCAGAGATGGCCGCCGAACTAAAGAAGATAACCAATGGCCGCAAGTAGTAAGATCACCGCCGACTTTACGTCAGATACATCTGGGATGCAGAAAGGCATTGCCAGAATTACGGGGATGTTTAACAAGCTGACAAAGACCAGCAGTAAAACACAGAAGTCCCTGAGCCGCATGACAAGCGGCATTAACTTTTTGGTATTTGACAGGTTGGCACAGTACGCACTGGCGGCAGGGCGTGCTTTCAAGAACATGGTGTCAGGTTCCATCACTGCCATTGATGCCGTTGACAAGCTGGCGAAGTCAACAGGCATCAGCACAGAAGGCTTGCAGGTATTCGGCCTGGCCGCCCAGAAGGCGGGCGTTGATCAGGTAGCCTTGTCTGGTGCGTTTGGGCGAATGTCTAAGCGGCTAGCGGAAGCATCGCAGGGATTCGGTGAGGCGTTGCCAGCGTTGGAACGGCTAGGGTTATCAGCTCAGGATCTTATGAAGCTATCGCCAGAAGATCAGTTCCTAAAGATTGGCGAAGCCATTGGTGGGCTAGCCACCCAAGGGGAACAGGCGGCCGCAGCGTTCAAGATCTTTTCAGATCAAGGTCTGCGGTTGGTGCCGTTGTTTGCTGACATTAACGCACAGACAGAAGCAGCCAGGGCGGAGTTGGAGAAGTTTGGCGGCATACTTTCTAATCAGCAGATAGCCGGAACGGTTGCACTGAAAGACAATCTGACGGATGTATCACAGATATTCAGCAATATCATTAATCAGGTTACAGCAAACCTAGCACCAGCTATTAACGCTGTTGTAGATTTGTTCAAAGAGTTTGTGAGTTCCGCAGGTGGGGCGAATATTGGTAAGTCAATATCTGATGGAATCTTTGACGGGTTGATCGCGGCAGGAAGTTTTGTCGATCAGGTTGTGGCGTCTTTTGCTGGCGTTGCCGATCTGTTTAACATCACAGGATCATTGTGGGAAAACATCGCTTTCAGTTTCGACACTTCTTTCAGGTTTGCCCAAAAAGTAGCTTTACTTTTTCAGTCTGTTTTCTATGCCTTTGAGGCAATCGGTGCAGGTTTCATGGCTGGAATGCTAGCGCTTCTTATCAAGATATCCGAAGCGATTGAATACGTGACAGGCATTGAAATGAAAGGGATGGAGGACGCAAAATCTGCTCAGGCGGGATATTCAAAAGCGGCTATTGCTGCTGGAAAGAAGGCCGCCGACGCGGTTTCTAACGCGTTAAGTTCAGAAGTTCCTGCCGCTGCTAAAGCTATTTCTGGAGGATATGAAGAAGCGGCTAGGAAGCTAAAGAATTCCCGCATCACAATCCAACAACCAGAAACACAGAAGGTAGAACTTTCCACTGAAAGCAAGAAAGCACTGACCGCCCAGAACAAAATATCAGGACTAGACGCCCGCTCATCCGCTGGGCTGAACTTCCTTCTACAGTCTGGCGTGGCTGGTAAGAAGCCAGAAGAAGAGATTGCAAAGAACACAAAGAGAACAAATGATTTAATTTCCAGAACTAACCAGCTAATCAACACACCTTTAACAGTGGCAATCCCATAGGCTGAACAATGGCAATCGTCCAGACATACGAAATAGCAGAAGGCCGTGGCGTATCAGGTACGGCCAGGGAATCGCTGCAATACACCAGGGCGTTTGCTGTCAAGATAGATGACCCTGCAACGCCGATGGATGAGATCGCACAGGCTCCTGGTATCCTGCTTGGTTCACCCCACCCAGACGATCCGTCTGTATTTGCCACCAGCTTTGATTGCAGCATATCTGATGACCTCCTGCTGTATACGTTGAATGTGACGTACCAGGCACCCACCTTGATTGATGCCAGTACGGACGGGCCAGGATCTGGCAGTGGGGGCGGCGGAGGCGGCGGTGGCGGCTATGACTACGCCGTAGTCCCCGCCGACACATGGTCTGGGTCGTCCAGTGTTGCGGCGGTGCCGATTGACAAAGATCGTTTTGGTACAGCAATCAAGAACACAGCAGGAACACCAGTTCCAGACTTGCAGGCTGATTGGGCTTTTTCTTCGCTATCACTAACCAGAAGTTTTGCAACTGCTGCCGAAGCAGGCACGGCATTAACAACATACACCAACACAATCAACAGCGGAGCATGGGCCGGAACGCCCGCCCAGACGTGGAAGTGCCAGGGCGGATCATGGCAAAAACAAACACAGTCTAGCAACGGGGTGAACCTGACATACTATTCCGCTACGTTTAATTTTGCATACGATGCTAGGGGCTGGATTTTAGAACAAGTTATGATTGGCACCAGAAAAGCAGACGGCACAAACATTACAGAGGGTGACTTGTCGGGGGACAGTACAAAAAAAGATCCAATCTCTGAACCTGTAGGGCTAGACGGTTCTGGCAATCCTGTGAAGTCAGGCGCAGAGCCTGCAATAGGTGCGTTCCAGATTTACAAAACAGCAGATTTCTCCTACTTCGGAACCCCGTCCTGATGGCTGAACCCGTCTACACCTTTGACCGCCAATCAATGCGCCGCATATCCGCAGCGGTGCAGAAGTCGGAGGGCGTCAAGGATCGTAAGGGAAACAAGTGGTATCCCGTCAAAAGCGGCGGTGGCGTACCTGCCCTGCAAATAGGCAAGACTACGGGGGAGTGGGCGAAGAATGCAACACAGGACATCGTACCCACAGACACAGGCGGCAACGCGAAGGGTGATGCGGTCACTGTGTTGAACTTGTTCGCTAAGTTGGAAGGTACTGACAAGTGGTGTGCGTTCATGAAGTCAGGCGACACGTTCATTCTTATAGCCGCTGAATGTGATGAGGGGTAGCCATGTTCTTAGGGGGGTGTCCATGTTGCGGGAAGAAGGGGCCGTGCTGGAAATGCTACGGGAAAGAGCAAAGTGAATGCTGCCAAACAGACGCACAGGGAGCAGGCTATCAATACGCAGAACTAATTGAGTCAGGCGCAATACCGCCAGGCGATTCTTCAGGCTTGACTCTCACTACTGATGGCAAGCTCCAGCTTTTGAGTATGCTGACCAGAACAGAAAATCTTGCTGGGTGCAAAGCTGCAAGGGCGGAATTTGGCGTTGGGGGCGTTGGTGTAAGCGGGAAAGGTATTAGTGTCAATATTAACTGGCTAGACGGATCGCCCCCATACTGGAAAGGCCCGCTTGTCTATTTGCGTTTTTCTGAAATGGGCGGCAATAACAACAGTGTTTATATTGCGACCTGGATCACCAAAGCAACTTTTGCAGGTAAGACAATTATTGGCGGTGAAGGTTGTGCAGGGGTCTCCTTTTTTCCAGATGCAAAATGTGATATCCCTGAACTAATAACATGGCCGCCAAGTACCATTGGGAATGATCCTGATAAATATAATATACAGGATACTGTTCCGACAGAATCTTTTACTGGACCAGTAGAAGTTGAGTGGTTATTTCAAGTCAGGCAAAGACCCGTGAATGTACCGGATGCAGACTTTGTAATCGTGAGCGAAGATTCAGGCACCTTTTCTTTTGAGTGGGATCAGGTTGTTGAAATGGCTGCTTGTCTTCCCTGCGGGGAAGACCCAGACAAGCTTGTTGGCTACCAATGCTTTGACGCCCCACCTGATGAAGACGGCTGGACGCCTATTGGTGATTGTCACCCTGACGAAGAAGAGTGTGAATCTGAATGTCCGCCCACCACAGGAGGCCGAACCATGCCAACAACCACCACAGGCCCAGGCACCCACCTGAAGAACATGCTGGCTTGGTTCAATATCAAGGCCAAAGAAAAAGGATGTAAGTGCGGCCACATGGAAAAGAAGATGAATCAAGGCCCACAGTGGTGCCGGGACCACATGCAGGAAATCCTTGACCACTTGGCCAAAGAAGCCAAGAAACGGGGGCTGCCGTTTGTGCGTCTGGCTGCTGAGAAAATGGTTGGTTTGGCTATTCGCAAAGCTGAAAAAGATTCCGCTTGACAGAGGCAGCAGTCAGGCCGTACCATCCATTTGCCACGTCTTCTTTTAGTAGTACACCCCAAAGAACAGCGGCAGCGTAGCTTGATGTGGCAATTAAAAAGCGTGCCATCAGCCAGACGTACTACCTGGCTGATGGCTGCCGCATCATTGGAGGACATATGGAATTCCCTACACAACATGAAGACCTGCGGAAAGCATGGCTACACCTAAGAGACACAGGACAGTCCGAACATGCGGATGTAGTTTGGTACTTCGCCCAGATGTTCAAAGAAAATTATGAACAGATGAAACGCTTTCAACATCTTGCTGATAACCTACAAAGACAAAACAATCAGGACACCTACGAAGCAGTTCGGCGAAAAGCAATCAGGAACTGCGGCGGCAGCAGGAAAGCAGCAAACGAATGATACAACGTGCCAGAATCTTTGAAGACAGGGAATTCACACAGCCAACTACACCATGGCTGTGGAAAGATCAGGACGTCCAGTTACAGAAGACGCCCACAGGCTGGGCGGTGCTGGCTGATGATGAAACGATATGTGTAGCGGGGACGGTCTCCGCTGCTTTGGTTGTGTTTGAGAATGTTCTGGAGGGAAAAGAAAATGGGATTAAAGATTGAGAAGGGGAAGAAACAGAAGCCAATTAAGGCTGTTTTTTTTGGGCCTGAAGGTTGCGGCAAATCAACAATGGGTGCGGCAATGCCTAACCCACTGATGATAGATACTGAAGACGGCACCGGATACATTGACTGTAGCAGGGTTTCGGCTACAAACTGGGCGGACTTTTCAGCAGCAACGATGGAGCTAGGACGGGACCAGCATGGTCATAAAACAATCGTCTTTGACACCATTGATGCTGCCGAAAGAATGCTGGCCGACTATGTTGCTGAGAAGCACCAGAAGGAAAGCATTGAATCGTTTGCCTATGGTAAGGGCTGGCTGATGCTGGCTGAATCGTTTAGTAAATTTTTACGTGCATGTGATCAGATCGCGGAACATGCCAATGTTATCCTGATCTGCCATAGTACGGTCAAAAAGTTTTCGCCGCCTGATGAGGCTGATGCTTACGACCGTTACGAAATGCGATTGAGCAAGCATGTCCTGCCACTGGTCAAAGAATGGAGTGATCTCATTGGCTTCCTCAATTGGCAAGATACAATCGTCACCCAGCAGGACGGACGGAAGAAAGCCACAGGCGGGAAGAAGCGGCTGCTACACCTGGAAAGATGTGCGGCGTGGGACGCCAAAAGCCGTCTTGACTTACCGGCTTGCCTGCCTGTAGATTCTGCCGAAAGTTTACAACCATTACTAGAACAGATGGAGAGTTAGGTTTAGTGTTTTACTTCATGGATGAAACAGACAGGGAGCCGGACGATCCGACTCAACAAGAAATTTTGGAACGATGCGAAGCAATCAGAAAGGAGAACAGGAAGAACGGGTTGAAGCTACGGCCTGCTACCAATGAGCAAAGCGTAGCGAAGTTGTTACGGGAGGTACATAAATCACCAGTGTACATTCCCTATAAAAGATTTTATGACTGGTGATACTGAAAGAGAGATAGACAAATGGAAATTGATCCATTCGAAACGTTGTTTAATGCTGATATTAGTGAGTCACAAAACAGTACTAGCGATGAACCGTTACCTGCTGGAGACCACATCCTGAACATCAACTACCATAAGATTGAACGGAAGGGGTGGGCCGAATCAGAAGGCAACCCCACCGGTACAGTTGTGGTTGTTGGATTTGGTAAGCCAGGCCACGGCTTAACGTTTGAAAACTTCAGCGTTGATCCTGAGAAGTGGGGCTGGAAGATCAAGCAGCTCTATGAAGCTGCTGGCCTAGAGTGGGGCCAGCCAGTGAAGGAACTTGTAGGGCGGCAGATTGCCGGGACGATTACTGTGTCTGATAAAGGCTACAGGAATTGTCGTAACTACAAAAGCCTGGACGCGGTCGCGAAAGCTCCGCCGAAGTCTAAGGCCGTGAAGCAGACGAAGACCCAGCAGGTCGACGCTGAGAACGGTGCTGACCTAAACAGTCTGCCTTTCTAGGTTGGGGTGCCTGCCTGCACTTAGCCCAAGCGGTGCAGGCAGGTTTTTTCTACACACTTTTTTAATGAGGATGCTATGCAAACAACGCTAGATAGATTTATGAGCAAGGTGAAGGTGGACGATTCAACAGGGTGCTGGGAATGGCAGGCTTGGAAGGATAAGTTGGGGCGCGGCACTTTCAAATATAAAAATATAACTAAAACCGCTTCCCGCATTTCTTATGAAATATTTGTACAGCCTATAGAAGACGGGATGTTTATATGTCACACCTGCGATAACCCGGGTTGCGTGAACCCTTGTCATCTTTTCCAAGGAACACACAAAGACAACATGGAAGACATGGTTTCAAAAGGCAGGGGGTACAAGCCTTTTGGTGAAAAAAATATTCATTCCGTTCTAACTACTAAAGAAGTTCTTTTAATAAGAAAATTCCTGGAAAGGTTTCCACCAACACGCAAGAAGAGTTCAGGTTCCTTCGGTGCCGTGAAGTTCTTAGGCGAATGGTTTGGTGTTAGTAACCACAATATAACGTACATACATCAAGGCAAAAGCTGGACCCACGTCAACTAACCACAAACGCATGGAGGCGTTATGAGTTTTCAGAATCGTAAGGAGTTCGGAGAAAGAATTTATCCACAGGTGTTTGCCGTCATGGCTCAGATACTAGGGCGGGAAGCAACACCTATGGAAGATATGAGTAGGTGCTGCGATCTTGTCATGGCTCCCGCTGGGATCAGTGTCCGCATCAGGCGGCCCAAATATCTTCCGTATCGGGGAGAGTTCACGATACGGCTCAACCCAAACGAAGATGGGAAGACGGAGCTGTGCAAACTGCTGCGGCCCCCTGAGTCAGGGCTGCGGTGTACCCACATGTTCTACGGTTTCAGCCAGGACGGTGAGGGCAGGGAGCTAGGACATTGGTCCGTCCTTGACATGGATCTGTTCGCTGGTACAGATGTGCGGGGCGTGGAGAAATACCACAGCGGTGGAGAAAAGTTTATTGTTTTTAATATTAAAGATTTCACGAAGGATCTAATTATCGCGGAGGGATTCGGAACAAATGACATCACTTACAGAAGAACTAGAAAAAGGCCTGACTTCCAGTGTGATTGAGCTTATCTCAATCGGTCAAGGTGCGGCGGTACTCAAAGCTCTAGGCCAACTGGAACGGGGGGCGATCATCGGCGGACACTGTGACGCCATTATGGAAAGTGCGGCGCACGTTTGTCGTACCAATGAGCGGCCCACAATGGCTGACCTGTTGAGCGATCTAGCTAGCAGGTTCGAACAACCTGAACCCACAAAGCACTACCTGCTGGAACAACTAGCCACCGGCCACACCACGCCTGACCCTGGTCGGATCTGTGCAGAGTTTGCCGCCCAGATTAACCAGCGGTTCCAACAGGAACAGATAGCCATAAACGCCACGACGTTGGCCGCTGAGGCCCGTCAGGGCAACGCAGTGTTGGCAGACCTGCGGCGTATGGTGGACGATCTGGAAGCCACAGCGGAATCGTCAACGTGCATCAGCTGGTCTGAGGCTGTGGACCAGCTTCTGACTACGGATGCGGACCAGTATGTACCTACCAACCACCAATGGTTTGACCAGCCATACTGCGGCCTGCCTATTGGCCTGACCATCCTGGCGGGTAATCCCGGCACAGGTAAATCGGCATTGGCTTTGCAGCTAGCACTGGGGGCGGTGACGGCTGGGGCCAAATTGCTTTTTGCTATGGGTGAGATGAGGCCAGTGGATCTGGTCAGGCGGAGCATGGCCCTAATGCCACAGCTTCCGCTAGGGGTCAACCTGCCAAAGTTCAATATGGGTAGCGACCTGAACAAAGAGGCAGCCGCCCAGAAGGTGGCGGAGTTCTTTGGGACGCAGGCCCACATTGAAACGAACTTTACATTAGACGCTATCGAAGCGGGAATTATTCAGCATAAACCGACTGTGGTTGTGGTGGACTATATTCAGCTTCTAAGGGGGGATGAAGCTAGCAGGGTTGAGCAACTGGATTCAATCAGCATTCGCCTTATAGAGATGGCTAGACGGCATGAGGTGGCACTGGTGGCCATCAGCAGCATGGCGAAGGGTTCAGACGGGAAGAGTTCCATAGGTAGCATCAGCAGGGGGACGGCATCGCTGGACTATTCGGCGGACCTGTACTTCCTGGCGGAGGCCGGGGACAGCCAGGACGCAGAGAAGGCCGTCAAGTGGAGCTGTAAAAAGAATAGGCGTGGGGGGATGGTGGATTTGGACCTGATCTTTGACGGGCTACGCCAGCATTTCCGCTCCGCTATGACTGCGGCTGTGGACGAAACCCTTACGTTTTCGGGGCTGGAGGACTGAAATAAAAAAGCACTTGAACAATTAGTGGACACATGCGTATAGTAATACATCGGCAACGCAAACCGATGCTTCCCCTGCGGCTAGCAGGTAACACAAACCCAAAGTTTAAAAATGATTATGAAATACACAACAATCCGAAAAAGCGTTGACATGATTTCAGTCGAATATGTAAACACCCCAAAGAATCCAGCAAGGACTCACAGGGCAATCACTGTCGACCTTGAAATGAACGTAGGTGGTCAATACGCAGCGGCCACTAAGATGCCTGGAAGAAACTGGCAGCCCACCAAAAATAACGCTTTAGCAGTAGCAAGTTTCGTTTTTGATAGGCCTGTTATCTGCGGAAAAATCTCTCTTGTTAATTAACCCACACCGGACGCAACCGGATACAACATTTCCCGCAGGCTATTGCGTTAGCCTTTGACCCTTAGCCGCTGAGTTGTGTTGGCGGTTGGGGGGAGCGGGTTTTTAGGAGGGCGATCATGAAAGACGAAGGACTAGGCCTCTACCCGATCCACGATCCGGAAATGCCGGAAGTGGTGGAGGCGTTGCAGGCCCACATCGAACGGCTAGGCCACACCTACGCCCACGATGCAGACCTGGACCCGATGGAGGGTGCCGCCCGTATCTCACAGGCTAGCGATATCTACCACCGCCTAACGGAATCGTTGGCGTTGCTACAGCATTCAGGGCGGGTGCCAGCCTACAGCGAAGAGACAAGACGGGCCATGCTGTTGAAACAGGTGGCGGATTGGGAGCGGTTTGAGAAGGGGGGGCGGTGATGATGTGGCAATTAAATATTGACGGAGAATTTGAAAGCGTTGACCCAGGGCCGATAAAAAATATTTTTCCGGGACAACATTCAGAAGGAAACTTTTTTAATTTCTTTGCACCTAATTTTTGGCTTTACGGGAAGACGGTTTGCGTTGACGGCGTCAATCATCATGTATCAATAGTACCTGGCAATCAGAAAGATAAAAATTCTGATTGCCTGCAATACAAAGTTGATGCGTTGATCAAGATTGAAGGCAGGGTTGTTGGCTTTATAGATCCAGAGCGAAAATATTCTTGGGATGGCATTGGTGGTTTTCCGGGCGGATGGACTGTTAATGTTCCAGTGCATCCAGTTCACCAGCAATTTGGAAATAAAAGGAATCCTAATTCAAGGACTGCTAAATTGTGGGCCAGCAAAGAAGTGGCAGAAAAAGATCTAGTTGGATGGATAGCGTTGCATAGCAATTTTTTTGGCGATTCAAATCGTTCAACGAAACCAAATCCAAGAGGCCAGCCTTCTGTTGTTATGGTCCCGTCAGCTGCTTTATATTGGCCGGACGGCGTAGAGAAAAGAGAGATTGAGATTCAGGAAACGCGGTACGGGCCGTGCTATGTGTTCATAGTTCCCAAAAAATGCTGCTTTGAATTTCATCGGCCAGAAGATTTTGAATTGTATTTTGAGAAAGAGATAGTTGCACTAATCAGGAGGAGAAACGATGCGAATTGATAGCAAGCTGAAGGGATTGATTCCAAAATTAAAACCAAGCGAATTGGCAGCATTAGAGCATAGCATTCAAGAGGAGGGGTGCCGCGATCCGCTGACGGTCTGGTGCCGCCCGGGCAAAGATGACGTGCTGGTTGATGGCCACAACAGAAAGGAAATATGTGACAGGCTAGGGGTCGAATATGACGTTGTGGAAATGGAATTCAATGACCGCCAGGAAGTCCTTGATTGGATGCTGCGGCACCAGCTAACCAGGCGCAACCTTAGCACAGAGGCGGCGGCTGATGTTATTGGCCAGATATACAACCAGCGGAAAAACAAGCACGGAGGCGACAGAGCAAGTTGTCATAATGACAACTTGAAAACATGCGATATTGTCGCTGAAGAGCTAGGTGTAAGCAGCAGAACCGTCAACCGACATAGTGATTACGCCGCTGCCTTAGATCGTTTGACGGATGTGCTGGATGTTTGCCGGGATGACCTGCGGGCCGGTGAATTTGTCAAGGACGGCGAAGAATCCAAAGGCAGAAAGCTACGGATCAATGACGTTGTGACGTTGGCAGATGACGATGTATCTGATGCGGACGTCAAGGCGGTCTGGAAGAAATTGACAGATGCGGGCGACACATGCAACAGCGTCAAAGCAGCGTTGCGGGAATTGAAGAATGACAAAGCTGCTAAGAAAATCAAGAAGACCAAAGACAAATTGGTTGACGTTCGCCTGGGTAATTTTGTTGATATTGCTGACGAATTGCCAGATGCCAGCGTTGATATCATTATCACGGACCCACCATATCCTCACGAATTCATAGAGGTCTGGTCTGATCTATCAAAGGTGGCCAGCAGAATCCTGAAGCCTCACGGCCTTTGTATAGCTTATAGCGGCAAACTGCATCTAGATGAATGTATGCGGCGATTAGGCGAACATCTTTCTTTTTATTGGCAGATAATGTTTTTACAGACAGTATCCCCTGCTGTACATCCACGCAGGGTCAACACTAAATACAAACCCATCTTGATTTACCAGAATGTACCGGAAGGTGGAAAGGTTGAAGCCCATAAATTTTCTGATGGTTCAAACGGTAAATATTTTTTTGATGTGATCGAAGGCGGGCAGGTTGAAAAGGACGCACATGAATGGCAGCAAAGTGCTGACGGCGTAGAAAAACTTATTGAAGAATTTACGCTGGCTGGCGATCTAATCTTTGAGCCGTTCAGCGGTGGAGGTACTACGCCGCTTGTGGCCAAGCACATGAACCGGCGGTGTATAGCTTGTGAAATAGACAAGAAGGCGTACAAAGGCTCAGTAGCCAGAGTCTTTGGGGAAGACCAATGAAACCTAAGCCCCCAACCAGAGACCGCTGGGACGCCCTGAATACCCTGAATGACTTCCAGCAATACTGTAAAGGCGTTGACGTCTATGATGTCCGTATTCTGTTATGCTTGTTTAGGCATGGCAACAAGAAAAACCAGACGATCATTGGCGTCAGGGCTGGAGCGAAGCAGTGTGGTATATCAGCGTCAACCTGGACGGCCAGGACGAAGAAGCTACGCGGCATGGGCTTGATACAATACGGCCTGACAGAGAAGTCAGGGTATCGTCGGAAGTATTTCATCTGCTATGCAAAGATGAAGGAATGGATGGATGAAACCGTACCGCCCTGTGATACAAACCGTACCGTAGGGTAGTACACACCGTACCGTATGGTGGTACACAACCGTACCGCCCCACCGGACACGTACAGAATACATAAGTATTCAGAACAGAAGCGTCGGACGCCGCCTTCCGCTTGGGGCGGAGGCGACGCCGACTTTTTCGGAAGGAGCCGAACAGATGACTGAAAAGCAATTCGCTAGTGCAACGGAGTCCGCAGAACAGATCCTTAATGCCTTTGCTGATGAGCTAGGGGAACCGGCTGATTGGACGCAGGCGTACTGCACATGGTTCAACGGCAGCTTCCTGATGCACATCACATATCCGGCCGGAACCCGTAAGCAAAAGCTAAAATGGTTGCTAGCAGCCAGGCGGGAGCTGGCCAAAGAGACCAGATCGAAGTGGCTGTTTATCGTCCACAGACGCCCACCCTTAACTGATCATCAGATCATGATTGAGTATGCAGACAAGATCAAAAAGCACGGCGGAGGCATTGATATAACTGACGTAGACGAAGGCAGTGAAGGTTTGTAAAATCAGGACCACAGGAGGAAACCCAAATGGATTTATGGCATAGCTACAAAGAACAAGGGAAGACGGACGTGGACGAAGTCCTGGCCCGGCCACGTCAGGCCGACCCGGACCCAGTGAACCCAGACCACTACCTTCGGTTCCCTGTGGAGCCGATAGAGATTCTGGAATGTCTGCCGTACAACAGAGCATCGGCAGCAAAATACATCATACGTTGTGAAGCGAAAGGTGATAACAAGGATGCTATTACCGATCTGAAGAAAGCTATCTGGTTTATTCAAAGGGAGTTGAAGAGACTTGAAAACAATCTTAATGACGGTCAAGGGCAATCCTAGCCCACAGCCACGCCATCAGGTGACGCGGCAGGGACGCAGCTACATACCATCGGAACACCGCATCCACAAATGGAAAGACTTAGTACGGTCCGCAGCCTGCGGCGTATCGAAGGACGGCCCATCTGAAGACCTGTGCGAAGTCACCCTGAAGTTCCACATTCCCATAGCAAAGACCAACCGGAAGGCGGACGGGACGGGGAATAGTAAGCTAAAACCCACATCTGTTTATGACATTGACAACCTAGCCAAAGCGGTCCTGGATTGCCTACAGGGGGACGGGTGCATCATGGTTGATGACAGACAGGTAGTGAAGCTGACGGCTAGTAAGGCGTGGACTACGGACGAAGTGGGGCGTTGTGAAATAAAGGTGGTGTTCGAATGAGGGTCCTTGTAGCCTGTGAATTCTCTGGCACCGTCCGCAACGCATTCCGCAGGCGTGGACATGACGCATGGAGTTGTGACTTGCTACCCGCTGATGATGGCAGTGAATACCACATTCAGGGAGATTGCCGGCAGCATTTAGAAGGGTGGGATTTAATGGTGATGCACCCGCCTTGCACACATCTTGCCGTAAGCGGGGCCAGGTGGTTCAAAGACAAGCAAGATGAACAGGCGGAGGCGTTGCAATTTGTTCGGACGTTGATGGAAGCACCTTGTCAGCGGTGGGCGTTGGAGAATCCGATCAGCGTTATCAGTTCAAAGATCAGAAAGCCAGACCAGATTGTGCAGCCTTGGCAGTTTGGACATGGGGAGACCAAAGCAACATGCCTATGGCTCAAGGGTTTGCCGCTGCTGGAGCCAACGAATGTTGTCGAAGGCAGAGAGGCAAAGGTTCACAAAATGCCGCCGTCCAAAGATCGCTGGAAGCTACGAAGCAAAACATACGAAGGCATAGCGGAAGCAATGGCGGAACAGTGGGGAAACCTATGAGCCGCCAACCCTACCAGTGGACAACCGCCCAGATCAAAAGAGTCGAACGGCTGTGGTACGACAAAGTTGCGAAGCGGGCCATAGCTGAAGACGTTGGTGTATCCTTTACTGTGCTGCAACATCATCTGGAATGTGGCGATCTGTGCCACCTACCAAAGAGGCGCAAAGGGACAGGTCCAAAAAAGTCAGGGCGGGACTGTGAAGAAACGGGAATGCTGTTTGGCGTACCTGATTGGAAGAAGCGGGCGGAGGCGATCCGCTTAGGGTGGGGAACGGATGAAGAGTACAAACGTCGGCATGGTCACGTCGATTAAACTTGTAGGGTAATGGCAGGTTTCATAGGGTATTCAGTACCATGTCCTGCCCCGTACCACAACCGCTGTCCTTCAATCTTCCTGGCGGTGCCAACACCGAACGGTTTGGCGTTGTATCAGATAGCACCCCTGAAGAGTGCCTGCCACACAGCCTGGTTAATCAGACCGTTACTACCAAAGCCAGCAACGTGGCCGGGACTTTTGCTGTGGATTTCCCTACTGAAGTGATTGATGACGCGGCCGGGCAGTTCAAAATTCAATTTAATCTTAAAGACCAGCCCATGCAGGCTGGCACCTACGCCATCCAGATTTCCGTTAGAGACAGAGACGGAACAGCCCTGAAGACTTTGACGGGCGCACTCAACATCCAGCCAGAGGCTTTGTAATGAGTACATGCAACGATCCATGTGCGGATAATATCTCAATCATTGTGGACACTGGTAGCCAGGGACCGGTCGGGCCACCAGGGCCAGCCGCCAAGGTTGTGGAATGGACGTACTATCTGAACCCAGGTGATACCATCGTTAGCGGCGACGATGCTTCGGCCAAGCCGCTAGCGTATACGCCTGACAGCGTGCAGGTTTATCTCAATGGTGTGCAGTTGTCGAAGCGTGACGATTACACCACCGACGAAGACGGACTGTCTATCGTCCTGAATGAGGCCATCGTCAACGCCAATGACATCATGGTCATCGTCTCACAGGTTCCGCCTGAAAACTACGATCCGACCAACGAACACAACAGGCTACAGGGACAGATAGACGACAATAAAGAAGCCATCGATGGGTTGGACGTACGGATTACGGCTAATGAGACAGCCATTGAAAACCTGGAAGGCCTGGCTGGCGGATTCACAACCCGCGACGTCAAGGTCTCAGGAGTCTCACCACAGCGTGGAAGGGGCGAAGAATTACAAACCCAGCAAGATATCAACTACCTATTCGATGGTGAAATATT
>WLWE01001628.1_pt1 | contig 16033 bp, 26 predicted proteins | sample 6718301 | NCBI WGS metagenome assembly WLWE01 (sample SAMN12718691, study PRJNA515312) | sponge metagenome | isolation source: marine sponge | host: Mycale hentscheli | place: New Zealand: South Island, Marlborough, Capsize Point | collected 2003-05-01 | reverse complement strand
TGATGCCGATGCTATTCACATAGTGTACTTGGCTAAAGATAACGCCGGTAACCAGTTCAAACCCCGTGACCATATCCAAGCGGGGGAAACTATTGAGTGGATGCTGGACCTTGACGATCCGGTTCCTGGTGATGGTCGTACTGTTCGGGAAGTTTCACAGGTTGAAGCGTGGCGCATAAACACTATAAGCAGGGACATTAAGAACGACGTGTTGCCTGCCCGATATATTCCTGGCTGGGGTCATGTTGAGACGTTGCCGCAACCTGGAGGTACTGAGGGTTCGTGGCGGTGTCGTTACTGCGATTTCTGGGGTTTGTGTGACACGATGCCTGCTGAAGCGTTGAGTTTGGATGATGTTCTTATTCCGTTGAAGAACGGTCAATGGATTAACCGTGAACAATTCGAGGACTGATTATGTCAAGTGCCGATAGGAAAGTGTCAACAACTATCAGTTTAAATGATTATAAAAGGCTGGAAAAATATTCGCAGGAGTTGAATCTTTATAAACACAATATGTGTAGCCATGCTATTCATCATTATTTGAATGACATTGAAGATTTATTTAATACTTTGGATGAGGAAAAGCAGGAGGATGAAGAATGAAAGGACGTAAAGCACAAGTATTGAAAGCTTTGCAGAACGCTAACGGTCAATGGGTGGGAGGTCCTGCGTTATGTAACCAGGCTGTTGGTGGTAGCGAAGGGCTGCGTAGGTTGCGTGAGTTACGTGAGCTGGGCTATGTGATACATAAAAAGAAGTTACCTAAACAAAATTATTATTCGTACAAATTAGAAAGGGAAATAGATGTCTGAGCAATTAACTAAGTTAGCTAAACCATTCCACCCACGATACGTTGACAAAAAAGGCAAGTTCGATTACGTCTCCCACTCGGAAGTATCACAAAACCTTTTAGGCATCGTAGGTCCACACAATATAGAAGTAAAACACATCATCTATGTAGACGGTAAAGTCGATGGAGTAATCGTAGCTCTAACCTGCACCATTGACGGTCGTGAAGTGACCGTAGAAGAAGCGGGAGGTATCGGTACACGATCAATGTCCGATAGCGGAGAGCTTCTCAAAGAAGGTATCAGCGACGCACTCAAGCGTTGCGCTATGCGGTTAGGTTTGGGGCTTCATCTCTGGGCGCAAGATAACTACTACCTGTATGACGCACTATTAAAGAAAGAAGAAAGCAATGGCTAACGGAAACACTGTAACACTCACTGGGAATCTTACAAGAGACCCCGAACTACGGTTCACAAGTAGCGGTAAAGCTATCTGCGATTTCAGTATCGCATGGAACAAGCACATTACATTGACTGCTCAGCCTGGGAAACGTTAGGTGAGAACATTGCGGAGTCCTGCGCTAAAGGCAAAAGGATTACCGTAACGGGACGCCTAGATTTCTCTCAATGGGAAACTAAAGAAGGTCAGAAAAGATCGAAGTTAGCGGTAGTAGCTGACGACGTGTCACTGTCAATGCGTTTTGAGGGAGCTTCAGTACCTGACGGTATCGCTTCTACACCGAAAGACACAGCAGCAGTTAAGACTGTTCAGGCTGCGTTCGCTACAGATGAGGAGCCTTTCTAATGTACATAGACACTAACAATAAACGATCAGTTGCTATAAACGTCCGGTTGTATCAGCATGAGATGGAGTACATTAAGGCGGCTGCTGTGTTGAACAACAAAAGCCAATCCGACATTATCCGTGACGCACTCAAGCTCTACAGAGAGGCGTACGTGTAGTATGGAGTCTGTGAACAATTCACATGGCTACGAGCAAATTGCTTTGGAAGTCCCGTACGATACAGATTTCGTAGCGGTGGCTATCCCAAGCGATCTGCTTTTAGAGTTGGATGTTTACGGGGATAGCATGCGTAAGCATCCAGGGTGTCCCCCTGAAGTTGCTGCGCTACCAATGTGGGCTTTCCGAAGTAACATTATCCAGGCGGCGATACGTGAGCTGCTGTTTGAAATGGATGATGAAGAAACCACTGTGACTTTTAGGTTTGATTGGTGGAAAGACCAGGAAGAAGAGTAGCGTGCCCACCAAAAAAGTTATCTTGGATGCTTGTTGTGGTGGGAAACATTTTTGGTTTGATAAACACCACAAACACACTGTCTATATGGATAAAAGAAAAGTTCCAAAGGGTACTATCATCCAACAACCTAACTGGGAATGCGACCCAGACATACTAGGAGATTATCGAGAAACAAATTTCCCGGACGATACATTTAAATTAATTGTTTGGGACATACCTCATAAATTAAAATCAAGCACAGGTTTTATTACTACGAAGTATGGGTTTCTTGGTGAAGATTGGGAAGAAGATACTAAAAAAGGGTTCAATGAGTTATGGCGTATTTTGGATAACTATGGCGTTCTGATTTTTAAGTACGCTGATCTATCTATTCCAGTTAAAGATATGCTCGCTTTATTTCCTATTGATCCTTTGTTTGGCACTAAAACTAAAAAAGGTGTAAACAATACCTACTGGTTTTGTTTTATGAAAATAGATGAAGGGGAATAACATGGTAAATCGTGCCAAGCAGAAGGGCACCGCCTTCGAGACAGCCGTTGTCAGATACCTATCCGCCGAAACAGGCGCATGGGTAGAACGAAGAGCACTGGCCGGTGCTGAGGACAAGGGAGATCTGATCGGGGACGGGTGCCTTTCTGAGTGGTGCTTAGAACTCAAAGACCATAAGCAAATTAACTTGGCTGGTTTCGTGGATGAAGCTGAAGTTGAGGGACGTAACGCTGGGTCTAGATGGTTCGCTGCGATTGTGAAGCGCCGTAACAAGGGCGTTAAGGATGCGTATGTGGTGATGCCGTTGTGGTTGTGGACTGAGCTAATAGACCAATGATTGACTCGTGGCACTTTCATCCTTTGCACGTTGATCAGGAATATGTGACCGTAGGGATGTTGCCTACTAGCTCTGGGCCACTTTCAGATCGGTATTTGGAACCTTTACCAACGTTGAGTCGGGCGCAGAAAAAGGGTTTCGGCCCTGCCCCTAAACGGGTTTCACCGTCTAAGAAATACGCTGACCGTTTAGTGAGCTACAATGGGTGTTCTCGTTGCGAGTTTAAGAAGAAACGGATTGAGGCTTTAGCGTCGGTGGCTCAAGCGATAAATGATTTCGCAAAGGACAGCGTAAAAGCGTAATGAGCGAAACACCGTGGTGGTACACCAAAGCGGCATGCCGAGGCATACCAGCAGGAGATATCAAACCACCATTCTGCGAAAATAACTGCACCGTCAAACGAGAATGCCTAGCCTACGCACTCTGTGTCGGCGACTGGTTCAACCACTTCTACATGCCGTCGTTAACATGGGGCGGACATTCAGCCTACGAAAGAGGGAACGTAATGAAAGAATGCGAATTTAGACCTGCCGCAGCAATCAAAATCTTGGGCAAAGGTGACTGACAAGTTCATCACTGACGTAGAAGCGGAAGAAACCACTAAACAATATTGGGATCAAGCGCACCCTAAGCCTATGGGGTCAGTGAAAATGGTGCAGGCAATCGTTAAGCGTGCTCTAATAGCCGGGTACTCTGAGCTGGCTATCATAGATGCTTTAAACAAGTGTAAAGCTTTCACTGTTAACGCAGTCGAATACCAGTTACGTGCATCGTATGTGGCTCCTGAGCCAGAGAAAGTTCAACCAAAAACTGTGGAATGGGTAGAAAATAGTGACGGAACTGTTACTCGTATGGTATCATAAAAATGTAGCGCCTTTTCGTAGTGGTTTGGGCGCTCCCCTCAGCTAAGTTTGTTTCTTTTCTTAGTTGGGGGTATTTCTTTCTAGCTCAGGTACCAACACCGCCTGGGCTAGAAACCTTTTTACTCGTCTAACATGCAGCCGCAGCCGCCCCACTCATCAAAGTCCAGTTGAGCTGTCTGTTTAGATTCTATTCTTTCTCTAAAGTCTTTCAGAGTTAAAGGTTTACTTTCTCCACCCCTGCGGTCCCGCAAGATAGCAACATCAGCGTCAAGGAACTGACGCATTTCTTCTTCTTTCTTCTCCCACTGAGCGAACCTGTTAGGTAGCGCACTTAATGCCCATTTGAAATGGCCGTGCCCAGCCCTCACGCACATTCCGCCACAGTTATTGTGAGGCGCACCCAGATCGTATAACCGTGGTTGTTTTATGCCGTGCCTGGCGAGCAGTATGTCTGCTTCTTCTTTCTCGGTTACTGGCTCCCAAAGCAAAGGAAATTCCACTGCGTAGGGTTGCCACCGTTCCGGGATTCTTTCCGCACGATGGGATTCAGTCCAGTCAATACCAAAGTAAAGGGTCGTGCTTTCGGGGTCACAGTTATCCCGCACCCACACATCAGACGCTTCTTGCTTAAGTACGCGAGAACACACAGGCACTCTGTTGTTGCCTAAGAATCTGTTATCTTTGAACACTTCCCAAATGTCACGACCGTCTGCTAGCCATACCAATGGAAGGTCTAAAGCTTCAGCGCCTTCTTTCAAAAATCGGTATAGGTCTTCGTCTTCAGTTTTAGTGTCGGTAAACACTAACTGTATTAGGTCTTCCGGGTAAGCCTCTTTCACTTTGTGAGCAGCTAGCCATGATGCCTTGCCCCCTGAGTACATGACTATATGTTCCATTAAACCACCTATGGCACTAGGTTAGGGGACGTAGCGTCAGACTTCACACGCTTACGACAATACGCCTTACATTTCTTGCATTGAAACTGGGCGTACTGAGCAACCTTCGTAGACCGATACCCCCGACGCATCAAATCAGCATGACCACAAGTCGGACAAGAATCAGGGCGACCATCAAACAACGCAAGATTCGGATGAGTTGTCATCCACGGACGCAACCTGTAATAAAGATCTGCAAGTAAGTCAACGTCCTGGCGAGCGTACTTCTTCATCGTGTTCCACGCCTTCTCATCACCATTCATGCACCCCTCCCACAAAGGAAACCCGCCAGTTGTTACTTTGTTACCCAAACTCAGATGCGTCCCCAAGTTGTCAAGCTTGTTGCTGTTGAACCTGAAGTACCGTTTAGAAGCCTTCAACGTATCTATCTGATGCACCGGCGTAGGTGGCCCCATGTCATGGACAATGAACCGGGCGTTAGCTTTCTTCATGTCGAACTTGTCGCCGTTGTGAGCTATCACAACATCAGCTTCGTCAAACAAATCCCATAAGGCTTGCACAACTTCCCGATCGTTCTCTGGGTCTTCCGTATACAAGTCAAAGTCAGGGAGGGCAATTACTTTCGCTGCTTTCTGCCCTTCCCACTTGTAGGAGAAGCACATGATGTACCACTCCCGGTATTGCTGCACCACGTTCTGTTCATACTGCCCCCACACGTATGCGAGGTTAGGTGCAGTTTCTATATCGTAGAATAGGACCTTAGCCATTGAAGCTCCCTAACTAGGTACAGTAAGTAACCTCACTACAAGGGTACCCTCCCACCAGTCCCCGTTGTCGGATAGGCGGTTCGGTTGCATTGAAATTCTCTCTATAGTAACCTTCTCGGCCCGTGTCCCCTCAATGTAATCGACCGTGATACCTGTCTCCATCACGTTCCTAAGAGACGTAAATATCGTGGCAGAGTCAAACGTTGCTGCGGCTCCGGCGTTACGAGAAGTCAACACCTGACGTTGCATAATGATTGGTGCAACAATCTCATCAACCCTGCTAGGTGTGACGATACAACTTGTTAACCAGTCCTGAATTATCGGAGCTACTGTTGTGTCTACGCCGTCCCGGTTGATTGTCAACACAAACTTGTAAGACACAGAGGATTGTGTGACGAAGTTAAAAGGCAAAGGGTCTTGCGTAGTTAACGGCCCCACCGTGTCAAGAACGTTATTATCGTTTGTTGCTGAGAAGAACACTGAGCCAGGCATCACAGAAGTAGGATTGCCACGGTACTCTAAAGCAGCGTCCTGATATGTTGTTGACGCCTGATTGTATTTCGTGTCACCGAACAGGTACTGAGACCTATCTTGACGTACCGTCACCGAACGTAGAAGCTTAGGTGCAACAGTTGACCACGACACTTCACCAATGTTGAGTGTCCCTGTAGCAACTTTGACGCCGGTGCCAGACTCGCCGTAAACCCCGTCGCCAACAGCACCGAAATATGTTTTACCTAAGAAACGTGCAACCGAAGTGACGTTACCTGACCCCGTTGTAGACACCAGATCTGGTGCCCAGGCAGGAACTAACGTAGAAGTAAACACAGCAAGGTTAGCTCTGTAAATCTTCCCGTCGCTTCCGCCCCACCACACGAACTTAGAATCAATCTCCAACGCATACGCAGCGCCACCTTCCTCAATCACCGGACCGATAGTCACAGCGTTAGATTGTGTGTCGATAAGAGCAGTACGCAACCCGGCGGTAGTAGCTATCAATAGTATCTCACCGTACGCAAGGATCTTGTTGATCTCCTCACCGTGAGGTAACTGCCCACCAACTATAGGTGTTTGTAAAGTGCCGTCAGTAGCTGACACATTGATATGATATACCGACCCGGTGTTATCTGTGTTCGCCGCAGCGAAGATGCCTGACGGGCCGCCGCTAACAGAAACCCATGTAGTCGCAGCCAACGGAGCAGTGTAATCTAAAGAACTGCCAAGCTTCACACCGTTAGCGTCCAACTCAAAAATGTTTGCACCCAACGCACCGATGAGACGACCCGCAGCCACCTGCAACACGTCTGCCGATTGGGTACCAGAAGTAGGCCAGCTACCGTCAATAGCTGCTGTCCCTAACGTAGCTTTAGCTATAGCAGCAGCAGAACCGAAAGCGAAGTACACGTTCGTGCCGTCTGAAGTCATGTCCTTAACGTCGTTACCTGCGCGAGGAACAAACGGAGTCCACGTCGGGGCGGCAGGCACAAGGTTTGTAGAGAAAACTGCGTTAGCTCCGTGAGCCGCATACACGTAAACACCCATACGTTGGATATCTAAATTCGTTTGGACAGCGTTTAGTTTCTCTTCGGTGATGGGAAGAAGAGTGATTTGACCCTTCGTCCAAATATCAACACCAGAAGAAGTATTGAATCTACGGCGGTCGCTGTCACTAATATCGAAACTGTTTTGCCCAGCACCATACGACCAATCTGTTTGAGAACGTGTCCACGCACCAGACGTATCCAAAGCGTTCTCACCAGGCTCAGCACTATTATCGCGCTGTTCACGCAAAGCTGGCACAGTCGTCCGTGAGTACTGCCTAGTGTCAACTAGGTAAGATATCCCATTCAGTTCGACTGGCAGGCTTTGAGAGTTAGGCATCAGAGTACCCGCTCCATTGCGATGTAGGTCTTACAGCAGAGTTACGGCTCCACATTTGTGGGTAGCGGGCAATTAAACGAGCGGACTCTGCTTGCACCCTAGCTCGACGGCGACCCATCAAATCACGGAACGACGCAGAAATAGCGCCAGCAGGTACTTCTTCAGCAAGACGTGAAGTACCTTCAGCGTCCAGGAACTCTCGACGTATAGGGGTAGTAGTCATCAACGCCATACCTGCACCTAGCGACGGTAAATCGTAAGCCGTACTATCCAACCCTACAGTAGAAAGAAGCGTGCTGCCATCGACGATAGGAGTCAACGGGGACTTGTACATGACCGTAACTTTCTGACCCGGCCACACACCAGTATAAAGAATCAAAGCTAACCCGCTAGGGAACGTCGTAGTGTCACGGTTACGACGTAAAGTCCAGGAAAGAACTTGAGGTTCTGTAGCTTCAGAACCCACATCAGCGTAAGTGACCATGTAGATAGAGTTAATTTCCGCAGAACTCAACCCAGCCAAATTGTATCCATCAACCCCACCGTCGTAAGTGAAGCTAGTAGTTTTCATTTGGAACAAACCGTTATCAGGAGAACTTAAATCTGACAGATCGTCGTTGATACTATTGATAATACGGTAGGTAGGGAACTTCGGTGACACCCTAATGAAATCCCCTATAGCGTGGGTAGTGGCAGTCGAACCAGCGTAAGCCCGGAACACGTTGATTGTGTTACCAGCTACAGAAGTGCAGTAAAACATTTCTGTGCCGATCTCAAACACCACACCTTTAGCTATGCTGCTAGAAGTCCCTTGAATCGTTAACGTTTGTACAGTCGTGTCAGTGACAGCAGCAGTCAACACGTCTAGTTCTTCCACGTAGCTAGATAAAAGCATGTCTCGTGTAGAGTCAATCCACACCTGAGCGGTAGTCATCCTAAGTGCTCCTGTAAAGTCTTCTCCCCTTGCTTACGAGTTTCGTGAGATAAAGTATGTCCTGCGTTAACTTCCCATTTAGTACCGGCATGGGCCTCAAGTTTCGCTGAACCGTTAATACTAGGAGGCTGTAACCCTTCTTTCCTTAACCGTTTGTATGCAGCCATGTCAACATCTTTAGCAGCGTCGTTAGCTTTAGTCGCCGCCAAATCAATATTAGATCTGGTAGGCATAACCGACGGAGCTATCTGCACGTTGCCATAATATTTGTTTAACTCCCCACCACAACTCTCACAAGCTTCGCTGTAAGTGTCTTGCATCTTGTGCTTAACATCCCAAATGGTGTAACACTGGACGCATCGGTATGAGTACATTGGCATTAGACTGGCTCCCCTATATTGAACTGATAACCGGCGGCTATAAGAATGTCTTGCTCAGTGGCTGTCAAATCGTTCGGGCTAGCATGACCGCCATAAATGACTCTAGTGACAGTGCTGAAATCTGCTGGCATAAACGTTTGTACCGAAGCGTTGTTCACAATTATTAGGTTAATGCCTCTAGCGGTAGGCTTGTAGTGTTGACGTAAAGCGAACGCAGCTTTGCTGGCGTCTTGAGGACGCAGCACCGGAGGTAAAGTGTTGCTTTGAGGGACAGTTAAGATACGATGCAGCAGCACATCCGGCGTGGAAACTACCACCTTTATTGTTCCAGTAGTGATACTGAAATCTCCGCTAACGTCCGCAGGAGCAGGCACACCAACAGTAGCCGCTATAGTATCAGGATAAACAATGGCTTCTTGCGTAGATCCCATGACTGTAGTGACAGGGATAGTCGCAACGTTCAGAACGTTACCTGCTACAAGACTCGGAGGAGTCATAGCTACAGGAATGTTCATGCCCTCAATCAGGGCAATGTAGTTAGCGTCAACGTTAATGTTTGTAGCTACACCCGCAACAACATTGATCGTAGCGGCAAGCACGTCTATAGGTTTGCCTGCCACAGCAGAGAACGCTGTAGTCACAGCCAACGTAGCTGGGAAAGCTTTAACTACATAAGTATTATTGTTAATTTCAGGCTGACGGTACAGGTAAGTGTTCCTGTACGCCATGTTCGTTTTACGGTAAGGGAACTCGAACAGCGTAGGAGTACCACAAACTACGTTAATGACACCTACGTTTAGGGTCGCATCAGACCTGTTATAAACAAAGTCAGATTCTCTATAAGCAATTCCCGACTGCCGATAACTCATAAGATCCCATCCCGCTAGGGGTTAACCCTTACCAATAGAAGCAGTTTCAGGATCTCCCACTTTAGATGCAGCAACAGCTTTGCCTACACAGATGATAGCAGCTACGCCAGCTACCTTCAAAGAATCAATAAGGCTAGGACCTGGGATAGCCATAGCTGCCCCAAGCGCTTGAACAAATGTTGATATAGCTCGCTCTGAAATGTCTTTAATAAAACGTGGGTTGAACAATTTTTTTAGTCCTTCTCATTTTCATTGCAGCCCAAGTAGCTGGACCAACTATGCCATCTGCAAGCAGACCGTGTGCCCGCTGCCACCTGATCACTTTCGCTCTGGTGCCTCTCCCAAAAATACCATCTCTGGTGGCACCCACGCAGGTTTGTACAAACTTTACTGCCGATGAACGTGAACCTTTCTTCAGCACCCCAGGGAAAGGAATCATCTCTCCTTCTTCCTCAGGTGGTGGAGAACTATCCACAAGTTTCCCCACAGTGTACGTTTCAACAAGATGTCGGAACGCTTTCATGTTAAACACTGGATCTATTTTACGTGTCGTGTATTCTTTGTGCCCTAAAATTCTGCTTAATGGGTTCCAGCCGTGCCCATCGCAAAGAAACGCACAGAAGCGCGCTAAGGCGTCCATCTGTACGTCAGGTACATCCTCACCTAAACCGTCGTTAATGATCGCTACGCCGTACAGGGACGAGTTGAAGCTGCTTTTGCCTGCGACTGTAGACTCAACAACTTTCTTGTCATGTCGTAGCCTGTCCATCACTTTACGACTACCACGTCCAGCGTGATTAGCTTTAAACTTGTCTGACAGACAGACGATAGTTCCGTCACGTTTAACCATATAATTGTACAGTGGCCCTGGAACTTTGTTCACGCCACGTATACACATGTCGATCACGTCATCTGGGTCTGCTTTATGGTTGGATGCCGTGTGGTGCACGACGATACCGACGGGCGACATGGGTCGTCCGCTGGTTACTTTTTTTGGTGCGTCAACAATATCCATTAAAGCCATTTATCTATAGGAACCCACGTATTAGTTAGTGGGTCATGTTCATACGGTTTTGATTCAAAGTCATCAGGTTTAGCAGCAATTCCTTCAGGTAATTCAGTGCCTGTATATGAATCTCCATCAAAGTTTGGTTCGTAAACGTCAGCCATTATTTACTCCCGTCTGTAACGGTTCCGCTCATTGACGCTGTAGCTGCTGTGCCAGGGTCGCCAGCGTAGTGAGCAGTTATTGTGCTCATAGTGTTGGCGTTAGTGTTGTGTATTATTGCGTTAGATGTTTTTGTTATGTTTGAAGCTCCGTAAACAACGGTGTAGTCACCAACTGTCCAAGTTCCAGTGCCGTCTCCGTCAACTGGCAACTTCATCACAACTAATTTGTTTTGGTTAACAGAACTGTTTGTCATGTCGAATACCAAATTAAGGTATTCGTCTGTTGAGTCAAGCTCAAGGTTTGAAGTATAAGCAGCTTGTTGTGTGCCACTTCCTTCACCAGTTTTTGTAATCAAGATTTTTCTTTGCCATTCAATAGTTGACGTAGCAGGCGTAAACTTGATCAAATAATTTTGGCTAGGGGTGTTGCCGTTATCTTGCGCCAAAATGTATACCGTTGAATCGTCTGAACTTAACGCCATTCCATACGGACTAAGTGAAGTTGGGCTTGCTGGGCTATCAGAAGCATTCACTATGAACTGTGTTTCTTGACTAAAAGTATTCCAGGATGCGCTGTAATCGTAATGAGCAAAACTCATCTGGTTTGCGTAAGTACCGTTAGCAACCGCACCAATAAAATTAAACGCATTAGTTTTAGTGTTTGAGTGATACCCGTTTGCAACCATTGCACCAAAATAATTACCATTAAATGAACCGGTACCGCTTGGACAAAGCCGCAACATAGTGCCACTTGCTGGGGCATTGCTTTGCATGTTGCCACCAATATACATCGGGTTTTGATACCCGCCGTAGCTGCTATGGTATGTCCAATTTATTTGGAACATACGACTGTTGGTCATCGCAAGACAACGAATACTGCTGCCCATGTTTGTGCTACTTGCCCTATCAATCATACATTTATAACTTGAATTAGTAGCAGGAGCAGACCGGCCAGTTGATTCAATTACAGGTTCACTAAATAAGTTGTAGCCACTTTCAAACAAACCGTAGGCTTGATGAAGCAATTCACCACCATCAGGGCTTAGACGCATACACATACTATTATTTTCGTAAGTAGGACCGCCGTTTGTAATAAACATAAGCTCATCAGAAATGTTGTTAAACCATTGCTCTGCTAAAGACGAGTTTAATTTCGTTCGGTACACACCGTCTGATATGCCTGAGCCACCAATGTCACCAGAAAAATATATGTTATCGGTTGGGCTAACTGCTAAACGAAACAACCTAAAAGAAATACTTGAAGGGCTGCCTATCGTATAAGCATGAGTTGACAACAACGCACCATCAGAACTGATCTTACCAATCATGCCTTGTGATTTACTAGTTGCCGAAATTGTCGTGGTTGCGCCTATCACAATGTTGTTGCTTGAATCTAAACTAAAAGAACTTGAATTAGTCGTTGACGAACCCGTAACGTTTGGTTCGTACTCTGCCATCCAACCTCCAAAAGGCATAGGCCAAGTACCATCACGCATATTTTCTGTAAGCTCTCCAAGCGTCCAGACACCATTGGCTGCGCTAGTGGTAGCTAAATTTTGGGGGCCTATCACAGACCCATTCTCCCCGTAACCAGGACTAGGCATTATTTGATCCTTCTTCCATTTCTGGATCAGGTGGTATAGGCCACGATTTAGCCGTATACACTTGTTTTGCAACCCCATCAACTACAGATATAGATGTAACGTACCCATGGATTTCGGTATCAGTCATTACTGTTACTGGCTCTTCAGTTTCTACAACTGGGAGCCAACCTTCAGGCAACGAATCACCATTCACAAAATCTGGGAAAAGTTCTTGAATGTCGCCCTGATGCCGTGGGTAATTACCTGAAGGGTCAACGTACAAACCGAGAACGTAAGCCATTAATATGCTGCCTTTGTCAAGTAATTAACTGTGTCCGCTGTGTAACCATTAACAGTTGTAGAAACAGCCGTAGAACCACTTTGGTTATATGTTCCAGTGCTACTTGTTGAACTAAAACTGTCCAGAGTGCCAGCAGCATTTTGATGAGATGGTGTTTCAAGAATAAATGAATGACCGCCCAATGTCATAGTCGCTCCACTACCTGCACCATCTGATGTAAGTTGCAAAAGAAACGCCTGTGCATTTGGTGTGTCCTGTGTATAAAGATACACAAACGCATCATCACTACTCACCGACAAACTAGGCTCCTCCGAAAATCTAACTGTACTACTTGTACATCTGAGTGACCGAACCCACTGAAGCGTTCCAGAAGTGTTGTATTTAGCAACATTAGCTGTGTAGTTACCACTATTTATTCTTTCTTCCCAAGCAACGTAAACGTTTTCTGAAGAATCAACTGCTATCGAAGGTTGATAATTATTAGCTCCGTTAGGAGCTGCGGGTGTTGATTGCAACGATATTTGTTTTTGCCAACTAATAACCTTGCTAGCTGTATTTAATACGACAATAAACACCCTTGAATTACTAGTACCATCCGTGCCATAACCCCCTACTATTACCTGCTCGCTTGTCCCCTTATTTTTTATGTCCCAAGGTCTCATTTTTTGAGAATCAGTTCGTCTAGTTTGTGTTGAATCGCCGTCGCTGCCACCTCTATATAAGTACACGTCACCTGATATACGAGCAAGCCCGTAACCAACTTGCGACGGTGCCATAACACAACCGCAAGATATCACGCTGACACTGCTGCTAGTGTTCATAAATTCGCGTGGGGTACCATATCGAGCGCCATCACTTTTGTTCCCAAAAGCAAGTATCACTTTATACCCACTCGAACTATATTCTTCCCCAATTATATTAAAATAAGATGTGCCTACACCAATACCGTTTTTACCCAGATAACTATAATCTTGAACCTGGCCTGGTGAGTTATTGTCAATTTGCCAAGCAAGAGTCGTTAAACCTTCATTAAGTTTGATTACACCTATTCGATTTCTAGCATTAGTAGGTCGATTTTGCATGCCTGAGGCAAACAAACTATTATCTGTAGCGTCAAAAACGACATCTCTTATACCCAGACCACCATAATAATCTGCTGCTGCTTGAAACATTGTGTTTGTCATTACGCCGCTAGAATTTACTTTTGAAACTGCCCCTCCACTATAACCAGAAGCCACAGTGCCGCGAGAAGTGATAAACACATTATTTTGATCATCGCAACACGACCCTGGATAATATGGGGCAGATGTATAAAAACTTGCGTCAAAAACTCCGAGCCAAGCGACAACAGGATTCGGCCAAGTACCAGCCCCCTGATTCTCTGAATACTCTTGAATAGTCCACACCCCAGACGCAGCACTAGAAGTAGGAGCCACCTCTGGCCCAATCCTACTCCACGTCTTACCCGCTTCTATACCCGTCACAGATCAGGTAATTTCTAATACAGAAACTGACAGTTCTATAAGGGAACTAGCTGTAGACTTGACTTGCAAATAATCCCCACTCTCAAGCACAAGCTTGCCAGCGATAAGACCAACAGCAGCTTTCTCAGGAACCGACAAATCTTTAACCAAATCAGTCTTAACTGTACCAGACGCATCATACCAGCAAAGATCTACAGCCTGAGCGCCAGACCCTACGTTAGTAGCTTGCGCCAACAACACAATAGCTATGTCAGTTGCTGCTCCAGAAGGAGCAGTGTAAACAGTTGCCAAAGTATTAGTAGCCGCAGCCCGTGCGTTTTTGAATGTATTAGCCATATTCTATACTCCTATGACAAAGCTAAAATTAGAGGAATCGGATCTGTATCAACCGCCGCCCAAGCAGTAGTACCCGCCGCCGAAACAGTAAGCACATGACCTATCGTCGTCGGAGTCGAAGCACTAATCCCCATTTTCGTTTGCAAAGCAATCAAAGCAGTTGAATGATTTGTGTGAACCTCATCATGCAAAAACCCTGCCGCATCCAACTCTGTAGTAGCAAGAGGTGAAGGTTGCTGAGTCGCTGTATCTAAAGCTCCCGGAAAATTACTAGCCATACCGATACTCCTACGGTGTCGTATCTAAAGTAAAGACGCCAGACGCATTCCAAACAATCTGGAACGTACCCGACGTAGTGGAAAAGTTCCCACCAAAATCAACATAAGCGATCAAAGGATCGTTAGCTTCGCTCGTATTATAAATAACCGCAGCAGCAGCATTAGTGATCGTAGAACCAGTCCACGTCACATCCCCCGCATCCCACGTAATCGTACCGCCGCTAATAGCGAACGTCACACCAGTAAGAGCTTCACCGCCAGCAGTGTAACCCGTGCCTGAAACTTCGTTGCTCACATCAGTAAACACTGAATCAGTATCAAAGTTAGGGGTGTAACCAGACTGAACAAGCATACACTTGAAACGGCCTGCGGTTGTATCATCAAAATCTATTTGGAAATTCGTAACCTGCGTCAAGTTATTCTTGAACGGCAAGGCATAAAGGCCACTAGCCACGGTTAACTCCTCCGGTACCTGTGATCGGCTTAGGTCGGATAGTCACATTACCTGATCCGGCCATCATCATTTCTTTCTTTTTCTAGTGTTGGTAACTTTCTTACCAGTTTTCTTGGCTTGCGCCGCAGCAGCTTTCCTGCCACTAGGGGTATAGCTGTAATGTTTATTACCGACTTTAGGCATATTGACCTCCGCTTAACAAGATACTAACAAAGAATAAAGGGGAATGGGAGGGCCAGGGGAAAGGGGGAACCCTAACCCTCCCAAACCGTAGCTACTAGGCGAGGCTAGAAGCAGATTCTACACGCTGTAAACATGCCTGACGGAAGATTCCGTAACCAACAAGTTGGTACCAGCCGACAGTCATGAAACGACGCAGGTTATCAGTTACAGGTCCATAAACTACTGAAGGTAGCTCACCGAAACCTGGTGCCCGTGAGAATGCTTTAGCGAGAGCCTGACGGCCAGCTATAACAGTGTCATACACGTTGATACCAGCAGCGCCCGCACCGGTCTGGATGTTAGCGCGAGGGTTCTCAATGAACTCCACACCGCCCCATGTGCCGATAGAACCGTTACGGACAGCAGCGCCATCTTGACGGATCTGGTAAGCGATAACATCAGTCACGGCTGCTGCGCTACGAAGATCGAAAGCGACATCAGGGTGAATCATGCCAACATAGTTACCGTTCTCGAAACCTGGTGCTGAAGCTGTACGAAGTTTCGCTGCCGCAGTACGAGTTTGATTAGGGGTAATTATGTCAGTAGCGATAATGTTGACGGTACCGGCACGGCCAGCAGGCAGAATTTCGTTTGTTCCACCTGAAGCAATACCCGCTACAATAGTGTCGATAGAATCGACCATGTTGTAACCGATAATGTTTGCAGCGTCAGCGTCAACGTTTAAGAAAGAAGTTCCGCGCAGTTTAGCGGTTGTTGTCACGGCGTTACCATATTCAGCTAA
>WLWE01001625.1_pt1 | contig 16066 bp, 24 predicted proteins | sample 6718301 | NCBI WGS metagenome assembly WLWE01 (sample SAMN12718691, study PRJNA515312) | sponge metagenome | isolation source: marine sponge | host: Mycale hentscheli | place: New Zealand: South Island, Marlborough, Capsize Point | collected 2003-05-01 | reverse complement strand
AAAGCATATGGCTTCTTTTAAACAAAGGGTACTGTTTAGTATCCCTTGCAACTGTGTACAGTATGACGAAGTTTTAGACTTTGGAAAGATACATTTTTATTCAGAAAAAGATTTAAATGAAATGTATTTAAACAATCAAGTGATATCCTTTTGGAATATGCAGTATGCTTTTCAAAATGTAAATTGCACACACAATGAAGTTGAATTTTACTTTGAAAACTTAGAGGAAAAATAAAATGCCAGATCATAAAAGTCATTCAATACAATATCTATACCAGCAAGCATTGTCAGATAAATCAAAAGCTGAGCTTTCTTTAGACCTTTTATTAAATAAAGCAGTTGGTATTGGCGACCACTCTACTGGAGACTTTCATAAAAATCTTAGAGAAGCTCTAGATGATTTAGTAGACGCTGAAGACAGAATAGAGTTACTCAAATCAAGGTATCCAGAAAATGTTCAAAAAATGGTTCAATAAGACAGAAGAAGTAGAAACTCAGGAAGAAACTCAGTCTTCCAATCTTGAAGATCAGGCTGGCTGGATAGTATATTCCGTCGATGAAGATGGAATCATAAATATGGATTTTGATTTTAGTAGCGATAAACTATCTAACGAGCATTTTTCAGAGATGTTTCACCAGATAAACAAAGGAGACCTCTTGGAGAATGCCCTTTCTTTTATTAAACAAACTCTAGAAGATGATGATAGAACTACAGATTTAGAAAACTTTAATGATAATATTGAAATACTAGAAAAACTAAGGAATAATGTTATATTAGACTTCCTTATTGAAGGAAGTGAAGAAGTCGTAGTTAAACCAACTGACATAGCAAATAACATCTTGAAAGACCAACACAAATAAAAAGTGTATAATAAGTTGATACCGTTTTTTTCGGAGGTCAAGAAAAATGTCTGATAGAAAAATTGCTTGGGAAAAATGGGACGAAGATGTAATAGAACAAGAAATTGTAGAAAATTTCTATGAAGAAAATTACGACGAGGAAGATTCAGAAGTAACAGAAGACGCTTTAATGTTCTTAGAGAAGATACCGCACTTGGTCACTACGCCTATGGGTATGTATCAACTTCATGACAAAATGAGCGTAATGAATCAATTTGAGTGCTGGATGGGGTACACTAACTTTGAAATTACACATTCTATAAAAGATAAAATCGAAAAAGTAGAAGGCGTTGAGTTGCTCAATGTTACTACTAGATATAGATTTTTTTTAGGTATTGGAAAACTCTTTAATTTTCCAGATGTTAGATTAGCTATAGAAAATTCTCTGTGCAATAATATCTCTCTAGATACCGAGACAAATGAGACAGTGAATATAATAAAAGATAGCATCTCAGAAGATCGCTATTGGGCTATATTCGTCTCAAAAGCTGGTGAAATTCTTTACACTAGTACTAATGATGAAAATGATGAGAATTATCTCATAACATTAGATACTTATGAAAAAAGAAGAAATACTAATGGTGGGTTATTAATTCAAAATGAATAGTAAAAACCAAAAAACCCAAGAAGATTTTTTACTAGATTTCGGTCGTATTTTTATTCGTGGTGAAATAGATGAAGAGTCAGAAGAGAAGTTCACTAATTCTCTTAGATATCTGGTTTCCAAAAACAATAAAACAATTTATGTATATATAAATTCTGAAGGGGGTGATATAGATTCCGCTTGTGCAATAATAGATGAGATTAATGGTGCAAAATCTCAAGGCTTTTCAATAACGACAATATCTTTAGGAAAATCTTATTCTGCTGCCGCTTACATACTAACCTTTGGAACTAAAAGATACGCAACAGAAAACTCAACCATAATGCTTCATCCAATTTTGTTTGACTTAGATATGGATTACATAGCGAACCAAAAGGCATATACTGCTTTTACTGATTTCAAGTATGCAGATATAATAAAAAAGGTTGCTAATAATTGTTCTAAGAAAACAAAGGTAGCAATTCAAGGGTTTGTAGAAAAAATTCAGCATGGACTTTGGTTAAGTCCTAAAGAAGCTAAGAAACTTAAAGTAATAGACGGGATATGGGATTATTCTTTAGAAAAATCAATAGATGAAAACAGTAACGGATAAAGAACTAAGAGAAGCTCTAAACAATAGAGATAATATAAATGTAATGAATAAAATCTGTAGCAAATATACAGAGATTATTTGTTACGAAGAGCTGAAAAGATGCAGGTTAATATCTCTATGGGAAGCACTAAAATCCTACGACCCGAGCAAAGGTAAGTGTAAGTTCACTTCTTTTTTATGTAATAGATTATTTTGGGAAATACAAAAACAACTATACGAAATAAATAAAGCAAGACGTATTCCTAAGAGTGATTCAGCTTCTACACTTATCTCAGAAATATGCCATTCTAAAGAAAATTTTGACAATCTTGAAATAGATGAGATATTTGAGAACTTGGATAATAACTCAAGAGACATACTTTTCAAAAGGTTTTATGAGTCTAAAACTGCAAAAGAAATAGGACAAGACAATGGATACGGAAGAGAAACTGCTAGAAGAAGAATCAATGAAGCTCTAGAAAAATTAAAACAATGCTTACAGAATTAGCTTGCTACAATCAAGACTCGACATTTCAGGAGTTGTTGTCTGCTCTATTTACATCTGCTCAAAAAAATGTTAGCTGTTTGGCTATACCCTCTGGTTTTATGGGCAGACTTACCGACTTTACAAAAGACCAAAAATTCTCTGTAGCTATCGACTTCCCCTATGGTTTGGGAGGAACCTCTATTAGAGTTCATGAAACGATACTCGCAATACGACAGGGTGCTTCTTATATAGATTTAGTCCTTAATAATAGTTTTATTAAAGAAGAAAATTGGCGCAAAATTAGGGAAGATCTAAAAGCCTGCAAAGCTGTTTGTAATGAAAATAACATAGAACTCCGTGTTATAATAGAATATCGGCTCTTTCCTGTAAAAACCGTGTTGTTAATGTGCGACCTTCTTTACAATGCAAATATATACAATGTTATCAACTCTACTGGCTTTGTAGCGGACGATTTGTCTGACAATGCTATCATCTCTTATGAGATGCAAAATAAAACAGGCGTTAAAGTTACACCTTGTGTTCGAGCTTTTTCTAAGAAACAACTTGAGATTTTTGAATCTCTTGATGTTTATTCTCTAAGGCTAATTTCTTCAAAAGCCACGGAAGAGCTTCTCTAATGGTGTATAATAAGTAGGAATGGATTTTAATTGTAGGAACAATAGGAACCGTGCAAAAGTCATAGATAAAGGTATACATAATGACTACAAGCACACATACAGCGACCTCTCTTGGTAGTGGGTCAACAGACAATGACGGTGGAGTAATAGTAAATGCTGGAACTATTGCAGGTTCTAAATTTACTGCTAAATCTCCAATTGATATCAATGGGCAAGCTAGATCTAGTGGTGCTAAAGTACTAGCTAGAACTGGTAGTGCTACTGTACCCGGAATTGCTAAAGGTAATTCTAGTGGAACTTTGGCTTACAGTGGACCAACAACTAGATCTAAAGCTGACACGGGCTTCGTAATTAGAGGCGGTGTTGCTAATAAGATTTCTGGTCTTTCTCTTAACCCAATCTTAAGTGGTGGTTCAGATATCAATCGTAACGCTGGTAATCTTCATAGGAAGACTAATCATCGCTCCAAAGGTACTTGGGCAACTCTGGTATTTGACGTATTTGGTGGTGGATTGCTGCAAAGTGATGGTACTGCTAAGTCAGGTGCTACTGGGTATGGAACTAGTAATGCTATTACTGGTGACTTCCCAACTAGAAGCGCTCCGGGTGAGTTCTACATCCTTCAGAACTTCGTTTCCTTCGTTGGCACTAGTGTAAGTGGCGATGGAACTGCAAGTGAAAATATGATGGATTATAGTGCTATAACTGGAGGTTAATGTCCTATCTTCTTAGAATTGAGGTGAATCATGGGTTCAGAAATGCCAGCATTAGCTGCTGTTATTGCAATTACGATGGGATTGTTAAAGGTAATAGAAATGTTGATCACGAAAAATTCTTCCAAAGGCTCATGCCTTGATCAGGAAGAAAGAAATTGGTTACAAGGACTACATGAATTACACGAACGATGTGACTCCGATGGAACACCATTAGTTTATGTCCCACGCAGTTGGGCTGAAATTCAGCGCGACATGCAAAAGATAATGACAAAGATGGTGACAGACCAAAAGAGGATCGCAGACATTCTAGATAGAATTGACAAAAAGTTAGACTAGTTACTAGCTTTATCCTACGAGGGGTATAGCCTGTTAGGTTGTACCCCTCTATTTTTATGGAGAAACAAAATGAAAGTAGAAATGAAGAACAAAAAAGCAGTCATGACAATAGTGTCAATAGTTATCGCTTTATTTGTAGCTATATGGCAAAACGGAGGACTTGATGGAATTGTTATAGATGTACCGGGATCTGATCCTATTGAAGTAAATATTCCAGAAAGTTGTGAAGATTGTGAAGAGGCTTGTAAGTGCGATATTGATGATGGCGATTGTGTCTGTGACACTGATTGCGCCTGTCCTGTCTGCGCCTGATAATTATGAAGTAGAAGTAGTTGAATACTGTGACTATGTAGAAATTAATCATGTGTACAGATACGATGAAATAGACGAGAGAGTGGTCTGCTATATGAAACAGGCCATTTTCTGGTCTTTTAGAGAAGAGGTTTCACTGCCAGTAATAGATCCACAAGGAAAACCGACTGATGAATATAGATTGACCTCTGACTTCGTAGTTCGAGACTATGTTGTATTAAAAATGGGCTGGAGCAATAAACAAAATACAAGATGGAATTTTATTAATGGGAAATGGCACTTCACTTTTTATGATATGAACAGTGATACATACACACGAGTCATATGCAAAAGTATTAAAGTTAGTCACACAAATTATGATGTTGAACGTAAAAATCTCAAGCTAATAAGAAAAGAACATAGATACGAATTTATGGAGCATAGAAAATGAAATATCCAAAAATTAAAGCAAGCTGGGAGCCGATAACCAATCCTGAGATTGATATAAAAAGCCAAGAGCTAAAGATATACAATAACTCAGAGCTTATTGAAGAATATTCACTAAACCGCTGGGATAGATCGCTGGAGTTTTTCGTTCCTGTTTGGGACGAAAAGGGGTATTTAATACAAGATCCAACCAGAATATACTATACTGTAGAAGCTATCACAGACAACTTTTCATCTGAAGTCATAGCTTCAAATGTCATAGAATTACAAAGTGTTGCCATTGATGAAAAACCAACGGACTTGAAGGTGTCCGTGATGCCCTTTCCAGAGTTTTATCAAGAGTACAATCCGTCAAATCCAAACATTTCTATTATGGGTAGTGGGGTTATTTAAATGAACTGGCAAGATATACACGACCAAGCAATTGTATTTGATTGGCACAATCACGGAACACTCAAGAATTTTTTATTCGACCGTTCTCTTGATGGTAAAGACTCTAGGTTCTTAACTAGATTTTCTAAAAGAGCTTTCTGGCCTCTTAGCGAAAGAAACACATTGCCTAAAATGGAAGAAGGTGGATTGAATGTAATTCTTTCTACATCTTATATACCAGAAATAGAATGGGTAGATGACCAAAAGCTAATAAAGTTTCTCAAATGGCTTTATCCTTCAGTCAACAAAAGGGTATTTGAGCCAACTTATTTTGACGCAACTAATGCAATGATGGATCGTATGGAAAAAGAGGTTGAGTTATACAACGAAACATCACTAAAAATTAAGACTGATGTAGGCGGCGGAATATCCGGAGCGTCTATAGGAGAAGCAACTTCTCGCTCTGACAACAAATTTGTCTTTGTAAAAAGCATCAAAGAATTAGAAGACGCCATCGTCAATAGCGACATAGCAATGATTCATTCTGTTGAAGGAGGCCATTCTCTTAATGGAGAACTCGCAAAGAAAAGAGTCGATGAATCTACAGCGCTAAAACCTCTAGTAAGAGATGAGATCTTAAAAAATTTAGAGCATTTTTACGATAGAGGGGTAGCATATCTTACACTTGCTCACTTCTATCCAAATCATTTGGTATCTCCAGTGTTTCCATATCCAGAATACGGCATCAAAAGTAGTAATTGGAAACAGCTTATGGCTGGTTGGGATATGAACAAAGGTTTGACATCTACTGGTAAAAAAGTAGTGGAAACTATGAAAGAGATGGGTATGATAATAGATATCAGTCATTGCACGCCCAAGGCTAGGCAAGAAGTGTATGATATTGTAGGAAATGATTTATCAAAAGTCATAGCAAGTCATGTTGGTTCTTTCTCTATAAATCCAGACCCCTATAATCTGGAAGACTGGGAAATTAAATGGCTGGCAGATCACAACTGTCTAGTTGGATTAATTTTCATGAACTATTGGTTAAGCCCAATAGATTCTGGACTTGGATTAAAACACATAGAAAGAACAATTGACCATATAATAAAGGTAGCTGGCGATGAAGTGTTGGCTATAGGAACAGATTTTGACGGATTCACAGACCCACCAGATGAGATAACAGACATATCTGAGTTACCTAGATTTACCAGATACCTGTCTTCTCTAAAAGGTGGAGTAGATAAGGACAAGTATTCAACTGAAACAATAACCAATATACTAGGTAGAAATTCCCTAAGATTCATCCTTGAGGGATGGGGTAAAAAGAAATGAAAAAATATATAGATTCTTTAAAACAATACGCTGAAGACGCAACTACAAGTGATGCAAAAACTGGTTCTTGTTGGGAAGGATACGAAAGAGTTCCCAACACTAAGAAAGGTGAACCGGGAAGTTGTCGAAAGATTGGGTCAAGCACAGCTGATTTTAAATATCAAAATCCAAAGACTGGTGAGATAACATACTATGCAAGAAAAGGCCCACATAAAAAAGATGGCGTATCGCTAGTATATAAAGGAAGAGCAAGTCAAGGTTTCTTTGATGAAAATTGGGATGAAGAATGGACAGAGTATTCTGAAGCAGCAGAATATCAAGGTAGAAAGGTCACACTTAATAAACCATTCTTAACACCAGATGGACCAAAGAAGCGCTCTGTGTATGTAAAGAATGAAAAGGGTAATGTAGTTAAAGTAAACTTCGGAGATCCTAATATGAAAATTAAGAAGAACGATCCGGCAAGGCGTAAAAGCTTTAGAGCTAGACATAACTGCGATAATCCCGGCCCTAAATGGAAGGCAAGATATTGGTCTTGTAAAATGTGGTAATATGCCAAATAATAATAGATTGCAAACTATCTTAGAAAAGCGTCGTCAAAAATATCAGATCAAGTCTGATAAAAAAGATGGCAAAGAAGAAAAGAAAGAAAGCAAAAGAGATTACAGACTTGAGAAAATCAATGCTGTAAAAGAGAAGATATATGCTGTTGCAGCCAAAAGGAAGTGGTTGTTTTTAATTATAGCAGCTGCGGTAGTAGCCTACTTAGTCATTTTTAAAGGCGGGTTTAGCTTTGGTGGCGGGTCAGGCATTTTAGAGAAGATTAAAGGCTTCTTTTAATTTTTTTATTAAGGAATAGAACTATGGAAAAGGTAAAAGCCTTATTCAAGAGTCGTCGTTTTTGGACTGCTATTGGTGGAGTTGTTGTAGTAGTCGCTCAGGAAACACTTGGTTTAGATCCAGCTACAACAAATTCAGTTGTAGCTATAGCTGTAGCTTGGATTCTTGGCGACTCCCTACGAGTTACCTCTGAAGAATCTGCATAGAACTATATGCAAACATTAAGCAGTTCGTCTATAATACTATAGGCGAGCTGCTATTTTTTTGGGATTAGATAATGGACGAAAAAGAAAGACATCTTTTAATTTTTTCTGCTAACTGGTGCGGTCCATGTAGAATGATGAAGTCTACAGTTTGGAATGACCCAAATGTAAAAGATAGATTGAAAGATTTTGACTCTGTAAACTTTGTAGACATAGACAAGCCTGAATCAAGGAAGTTAACTACTATGTATAGAGTCAGTGCGGTTCCAACTATTTATATAGTAGATGAAGAAGGTGTTCCCGTAAAAGCTGGAAACACTATGGACGTTTCAAGAACAATTAATTTTTTGAGCTAAGATGGATAAAAATAATTTACAAGTAGTGGTATTCATGACCACTTGGTGTCCACACTGCAAAAACATGAAGCATAATACTTGGTCAAATGATTCTGTCAAAAAAGCTGTGACTCCGTATCACAATAGTAAACCGGCTTTTATCTTATGTGACAAACCACAAAATAGATATTTGGTGGATGAATTTTCTATAGAAAAATATCCAACAGTCGTGGTTATGGATCAAGATCACAATGTAAAAAAGAAGGCTAATAATATGTCGGCAGATGAGTTAGTTGACTTTTTAAACAATATAGAAAATGAATAAAACCGACAAAATTCTTATCACTGGAGGAAGAGGTTTTGTAGGCTCTGCTCTTGGAGCCTTTCTTGCTTCAGAAGGCTTTACCACTGTAATAGGTGTTGAAGGGACAAGGCAAAATCTTGATCTCGGAGACGACGCTGACTTAGGTTACGTCTTTGACTGCAACCCTGATGTCGTGGTTCACCTTGCTACAAGACTACCAACAAAAGAGAACTGTCTAGATTATCCAGCAGGGATGATGTATGAAAATGTTTTTGTTACTTCTAAAGTCCTAGAAGAAGCAAGAATGAGTGGCTGCAAAAAGTTCATCACTATGTGGGATTCTTCTTGTTATCCAGACACTCCAATCATCCCTTACAAAGAATCGGATTTATGGAATGGCTCTCCCTATTGGTCAAAAAGATATTATGGCAACTCAGCCAAAGTGATGATGGAAATGACCATGGCTTTTGCTACCCAATTTCCTGGGATGACATGTATCAGTTTAATATCTCCTGAAATATATGGCCCAAACAGCGGGTTTAACCCCAGAAAAAACAAAGCGATAGAATCTATTATCACTAATATAAGAGCTGCGCAAGATCATGGTCGAGATCTTACAATAAAAGGCTCACCAAAAACGACTAGAGATTTCTTGTTTATATCAGATGCAGTCAACGCTTTAAGAGACTGTATTATGCATGAAGAAAATTCTGGCATTTATAATGTGTCAGAAGGAATCGACTACTCTTTAAAAGAACTTCACGAAATTGTTGCAGAGCAATGTAATTTTGAAAACAAAATATTCTGGTCTGATGAAGAACAAGATATCAAGCAAAGAAGTTGTTTGAACATATCCCTAGCAGAACAAGAACTTGGGTGGAAACCTGTTGTTGATATAAGACAAGGTCTAAAAATTACTTTAGATTATCATGACGAAAATTTAAGACCAACCTATCTACGCAAAGACTCAATACTGGAACGATGATAGAAGCAATAATATTATCAAAAGACAAAGCTTGTCAGCTAGACTTACTTCTTAGAAGCTTGCAAAGAAATAGTAAAAATCTATTCAAAATAAAAGTCATTTACGAAGCCTCCAGTAATAGTTTTGATTACGGGTACGACAAGTTAAAAGAAGAATTTTATTATAAAAATAGGCATGGTCTTCATTTTCCTATTAAGTGGTACAGAAGGTCAGATCAAAACTTAAGCAAGGATGTAGGAAACTTACTAAATGAAGATTGCAACTTAACTGCAATTTTTAACGATGAAAACTTTATGTTTTCTACACCCCCTTCCTACAAAAAAATAATTAAGTTATTTAGAAAAGAACCTATTTCTGCTCTGTCTCTCAGGCTAGGAGACAACACTGTCATACAGAATCCATATAGCGTAGATAAATATTTTATAGATAAGCCGAAAAATTTTACATTGATAAACGATACATTTGTAGCTTGGAATGCATCTTTATTAGAACCGTTTACAAATTTTGCTATACCCTTTTCTAACAGTGGTCACATATACACAACAAAACTTTTACAATATGTATTTGAAATTTCTAAGATAGAAACAATACAAGAATTTGAAGATGTCCTACAGAAAGACTTATATTCAGGTTCGTTTGAAGGTCTTATACCTCCATACATGTCATGCTTAGAAAAAAGTATACTAGTAAGCAATTCAGCTACTAAAATTTCAGATGATGAAAATTTTGACCAAAAGTTCGACACGTCGCCTTTTAGTCTTAATGAAAGGTATCTAAACGATTACATAATTGACTATGACTTTTTTAACTTTGAAAATGTATCAAAACCCTTTCAAGAACATATAACGAGATTTCGTCGTGAAAATAATATGCAGTACGGTCGTTAGAGCCGCTAAACAAGGAGACATGCATGGAGGATTGTATGTCATTGATATTGACTCAGGAAAGGTAGTGCATCATGCCCCTTATGAAATGGATTTTGTTAACGATAATGAGCGTGGAGGAGAGAGAGGTCTTCGTGGCATTTGCGTTCTTCCTGACCGCATTATCGTTTCTGATTCTGCTGGCTTTATTGAATTAGATAAAAATACATATCAAATAAAAAGAACTCATTCTGATAGAGATTATTTTAAAAGCATACACGAGATATGTTTCAGTAATGGTTTTCTTTGGGTAACTTCAACAGCTTATGATGCAGTGGCAAAGCTAGACTTGGATTTTAATGTCTTAGACTTTTGGGAAATAAAAGGTAATAGCCTAGAAAGTTCAAAGGAACTAACTGGCAAAGTTTCTATATCTTCCGAAGAAAAGACAAGTGATGATAACTACCATATAAATTCTATCTTTGCAGACAATGGAAAGGTTTTAGTTGCAGGGCTTCTAACTCCTCTTTACGATATAAAAACGATGGAAGAAGTTTGCGCTATTCCGTACTTACAAGCTCATGGTCACAAAATCCATAGCTTTGTTCACAACTTCTATAAGTACGAAGATATGACCATTGCTAATTTAACTAGTTTCAATGCTTTAGGAATATCAAAAAACAATATTGATTTTTCAATACACAAAATACCCAGATCAAGTCATGTTACGTACCATATAGACTCTATTGCAAAAAATAATTGGAATAGAGGCTTAGCAAGAAAAGATAACATTCTACTGATAGGATCTTCTCCTGCAAGAATATTAGTCTATGATCTAGAAACAGACGAGTTCATAAAAGAAATTAAGTTAGAAGAAGATATGAAACATGCTATTCATGGATTGGAGATATTAGATGAAGTTCAATAAAGACCTCGCTCTGGCAAACGGAGCAGAAAAAGTTAAAAATGGCAAAGATTTTTGGGGTTGGTTATTGCCAACGAAAGATGGTTTTCGTAAGATGGTTGCTTACGCCCATCGTGATGAAATTTTTTGGGTTCATCCTGAGTACAAAAATGGGCAAAACGATAAGAAGAAAAAGTAAAAAAGATAAAAAGCGTTTGAAGACAGAGCGTAGAACAAGAACAGCGAAGTCTACTGGCTCGGCTCACCTAAAGTAGGTCTTACTCAAACAAACTTAGGAATTTTCTAAAAATAAAAACGGCACTCTTTTCATTCCGTGTATAATATCTTGTTGGGTTAAACAGAGCTTGAGATAGAGCTAGAGCGACACCAACTCAACATGCCATTGTTGCACCAAGCAAGTAGTTAAAACTTTACATTTTCAACCCTAATCAATTTCTTGGTAAAACATGTGTCGCTCTTTTAATATTCTGTAGAACATAAGCATACGTGGACATCTAATGACATCAAATATCAAGGTTAAAAAGCGTAACGGAAGACTAGAAGAAGTAAACCTAGATAAGATAAACAAATGTGTAGAAAGAGCCTGCGAAGGTTTAGATGACGTAAATGCTAGCGAAGTTGTTCTTGATGCAAGCCTTCAGCTTTATAGTAAAATAACAACTTCTGAAATAGATACTGCTTTGATAATGTCGGCTCGTTCAAAAATAGAACAGGAGCCTAACTACAATTATGTTGCAACAAATTTGTTGTTAGCAAGTTTATACAAAGAAGTCTTTGGCAAGAGTGTCAATGGAGACTTTCTAGACGAGTACAAGTCTTCCTTCATAAAAAATATAAAGATGCTTGTAAAAGAAGACAGGCTGAGTGAAGAGATTCTTAGTTACGACTTAAAATTGCTTAGCGAAAGTCTATCTGTAGAGAGAGACAAAAACTTTAAGTATTTAGGTATACAGACTTTATACGATAGATACTTTATACACAAAGAAGGTAGACGTATGGAGACGCCTCAAGCGTTTTACATGCGGGTCGCTATGGGTCTTTGTTTAAACGAAGAAAACAAAGAAGAGAAGGCTATTGAGATTTACGATATGATGTCTGAGTTCAGATACTCACCGTCTACACCAACTCTTTTTAATAGCGGAACTTGCCACTCTCAATTGTCTTCTTGTTATCTAAGCACTGTGGATGATTCGATTGATGGTATCTTTGGCACTATTCATGGTCAGGCTAGGCTCTCAAAGTATGCTGGAGGTCTTGGTGTAGACTGGAGTTCTGTTCGTTCTACTGGTTCTTATATTAAAGGTACAAATGGGCAGTCTTCTGGGCTAATCCCATGGTTAAAAATATTCAACGATACTCTTGTCGGTGTTAACCAAGGTGGTAAACGAAAAGGTGCTGGATGTGCTTATCTAGAGGTATGGCATCTTGATGTTGAAGACTTCTTAGATCTTAGAAAGAATACGGGTGATGATCGTAGACGATGCCATGATATGAATACGGCTCTTTGGATTTGCGATGAGTTCATGATCTCAGCTCAAAAGGGTAGAGATTGGTATTTATTTGACCCATCTGAATGTCCCGAGTTACACGAAACATATGGCAAGAAATTCACAAGAGTATATAACAAATACAAAAAAATGGCGAAAGACGGAGAGATTAAAAATTTCCGTGTTATAAACGCCAAAGATTTATGGAAGAAAATGCTTAAGTCTCTTTATGAAACAGGGCATCCATGGATCACCTTCAAAGACCCTTCTAATATTCGCTATAGTAATAAGCACGAAGGCGTTGTCCATTCTTCTAATCTATGCACAGAAATACTTCTTCATACTAAGCCAACAGTGTATGAAGATGGTGAAGCTGTTGAAGTAGGAGAAACTGCCGTTTGTAATCTGGCTTCCATCAATCTTGAGAACCATGTCAAGGTTCGTACTATTGATTGGAAAAAGTTGCAGAAGACAGTAGAGGTGGCTATTAGAGGTCTGGACAATGTTATTGATCTTAACTTTTATCCGACCAAAGAAGCCGCTAAGTCCAACTTAAGAAATCGCCCTGTTGGTCTAGGTGTTATGGGTACTCACGGCTTGCTGCATAAGCTAGGGGTTGTTTACAACTCTCAAGATGCTGTTGTTCTCTGTGGTAAGATACAAGAATTTATCTCTTATCATGCTATTCTCACTTCTTCTAAGTTAGCGAAGGAGCGAGGACACTATGAGTCTTACGAAGGCTCTGAATGGAGTTATGGTAATTTGCCTATTGACACTTACTGTCGATTGATGAATGAGAGACATCCAGAATACACAAAAAGTGGCGGAGATAACCATTATAAACATACTGACTTTGAAAAGATGGACTGGGATAAGGTTAGGATTCACATAGCTGAATACGGAATGAGAAACTCAAACGTAATGGCTATAGCTCCTACTGCAACGATTTCTTACATACAGGGGTGTTCACAATCTATTGAACCTGATTACTCAACCCTTTTTGTATATTCAACTTTAAGCGGTGAGTTTACAATGATCAACGAATACTTTGTAGAAGCCGCAAAGAAAAAAGGTATATGGGGAAAAGATTTAGTTGAAGCCCTCAAAGCCGCTGACGGCGATGTTATGTCAATAAATTTAGACGAAGAGCTACAAAGAGAGTTTAAAACTGCATTTGATATTAATCCAGATATTCTACTTGATGCGGCAGCTGAAAGACAAAAGTGGATTGATATGGGAGAATCCCTAAACCTTTATAATAAAGGCACTAGTCTTAAGTATCTCAACGATATGTATATGCACGCTTGGGAGCAAGGGTTGAAAACAACATATTACCTAAGAAGTAAAGCTGCTACGAGGATTGAAAAGTCTACGGTTCAAACAACAAGAGAAGAAGTACCTGAAGAAGATTTGAGTCAGGTTAAAGCCTGCTCACTAGATGACCCAGATTGTGAAAGTTGCCAGTAATGAAAAAAACTAAAGAAATTATTTCCGACAAAGTTGCAGTAGTCAATCAAATTCTTCCTCACACAAACAAGTGGGCGTGGGATTTATTCATTGATGGTGCGGCTAATAATTGGATGCCAACTGAAATTTCAATGGCTAAAGATATTGAACAGTGGCGTTCTGACTTGCTAACCAGCGACGAAAAGTTAGTAGTAAAAAGGTCTTTGGGGTTCTTTGCCGGTTCAGAGTCTTTAGTGGCAAATAATCTGCTACTAAGCATCTTCAAATATGTAACTGACCCTGAGTGCCGACAGTACATCCTTAGACAGGCATACGAAGAAAGTCTACACAACTTGACTGTTGTTTACTGTTGTGACTCTCTTGGCCTGAAGATTGATGAAGTTTACGAAGCATACAACTCAATCCCTAGTATCAAGTCTAAGGATGAGTTTCTGATGAATATTTGCACAGATATTAACAGACCAGATTTCAACATCAATACGTTAGAAGGTAAGAGAGAGTTCTTAAGAAACATCATTACCTACTACATCATATGTGAAGGAATCTTTTTCTTTTCCGGCTTTGCAATGCTTCTTTCTTTTAATAGACAAAATAAACTTCCCGGAGTTGGAGAACAAATCCAGTATACACTTCGTGATGAAAGCTTGCATATAAAATTTGGAACCACACTCATCAATAGGATTAGAGAAGACAATCCAAAAGTGTGGACTAAATCTTTTGAAAAAGAGACTTTGGAACATATAGATAAGGCCATGGAGCTTGAACTGGCTTATGCTAGAGATGTTTTGCCAAATGGTATTCTTGGGCTTAACTCAGAAATGTTCATTGACTATGTGCAGTACATAGCTAATCGTAGACTAGAAGATTTGAATCTTCCAAGTCCTTATGAAAATACCAAAAATCCGTTTCCTTGGTTAAGCGAGATTATTGACTTAGAGAAGTGTAAGAATTTCTTTGAAACTCGTGTTACTGAATATGCAGTAGGAAATATAGAAGACGATTTTTAATGCTTAGAAGTGTAAGGAAATTAAATGACTGCTTTTTTTGAATCCAAGAAGCTTTATGATTCATCTCATGTTCCAACAAAAGGTCACATGAACGACGCTGGTTGGGATTTATACTCTTTTGAAACAATCTCTATACCTTCTGGAGCCACAGTTTTAGTTTCAACTGGAATAGCAATGGCAATACCCAAAGGTTATGTAGGTTTGATATGGGATAGATCATCAATGGGAGTCAAAGGTATACATAGACATGCAGGCGTTATAGACTCTGAATACAGAGGTGAAGTAAAAGTTTGCCTGCACAATACAGCAAAAGAGACGTATCATATAGAGAAGGGCGACAGAATCGCCCAAATGCTAATACAAGAAGCCCCAAGTTTTATACAACAAGTGGTTCACGAACTAGACTCAACAAACAGGGGCGATGGAGGGTTTGGTTCTACAGGTAAGTAGTATGGCTAGAAAAAAGAATAATGAGTCAGGATATACTACTAGACGGAAGGCTTTAAAGCCTAAAACGGACAATCAGACAAAGTACATTAGTCTTATAAATGAAAATGATGTAACTTTCTGTACAGGCCCAGCAGGTACTGGCAAAACAGCCGTAGCGGTTGGTTTAGCTTGTGATTATTTATTAGACAAAAGAGTTGAGAAGATAGTTGTTACTAGACCTGTAATTGAGTCAGGTAGAGGATTAGGTTTTTTGCCCGGAACTTTTGAGGAAAAAATACATCCTTATCTTATTCCTGTATTAGAAGAGATGCAGTACAGGTTAAATAGTAATAGAGTTGAGGCATATAGAGAAGAAGGTAAAATTGAAGTAGTGCCTTTAGAATATATGAGAGGGCGAAACTTTCACAACTCTTTTATAATATTAGATGAAGCTCAAAATGCTACGTTTGAACAGCTTAAAATGTTCATAACTAGAATTGGTTGGGATTCTAAAGCTGTTATCA
>WLWE01001623.1_pt1 | contig 16090 bp, 33 predicted proteins | sample 6718301 | NCBI WGS metagenome assembly WLWE01 (sample SAMN12718691, study PRJNA515312) | sponge metagenome | isolation source: marine sponge | host: Mycale hentscheli | place: New Zealand: South Island, Marlborough, Capsize Point | collected 2003-05-01 | reverse complement strand
TTCATACCACGAAAAGCCCATACCGGTTAAGTATGAGCTATCGCGAGTTAACGCTCGTTTGTTTTTGGGTCGAGTTACAACATCACACTCATGTCCGTTAACTTGTTACGTAAGTTAGACCTTTGTAATTAAACCATGATGTTATGTCATCTGGTATACTATCTATAGTGTAACCTTTTAATAATTTGCCATCTAATCTTATTAGTGATCTGTCGCTTGGGTAAAATTTAATTGTTTTCATATTATTATTATCTATTAGTATTTGTATTTAGTTTGTATTTTTTAATTAATTCTCTTACTTCTTTACCTAATTGTTGGTCATTAGGACACTTTATAGCGAGTTCTCTGACTACTATTCCTACTGTTGCTAGTAAAGACTTTTCTTCATCTATAAAATCCCACTCTCTTTCTCTATTCATTATCTATATTTAATTGTATTATTAATTCACCGTCATATATTCTTCTTGCTTGGTTTAGTGAGTATGTCCACTTTTGCCACTCTGTTCCACATTTCTGTGTCCAACCGTAGATACCATTCTGTATATCATTAGCGATTGCTTCAATTGCTTTTTGTTCTGTCATATTATTTTTTTAAATCTTCGTTAGTCATTGGTTGAAATAGTTCACTTCTCATATACTTTACTATTTTTATAGTCATTTCATTGAATAAATCAAAGTAAGCATCGTTAGTTTCTGGAAAGTTTTCATGTTCTTGTAGTTCATATTCTAGTTCACTAGCTAGTTTTTCGTATAGTGAGTCAACTACTCTCCAAGTAATTTTTAGTTTTTCTTCGTTAGTTAGTTTCATATTTTAGTTATAAGCTGGACAGTATTTAGAGTGATTATAATTATTTCCTACCATTTTGTCTGTAGTTGCACAAGATGTTGCGAGTGCAATTAAAGTTATTAATAGTATAATATTTATACTTGGTATTATTACTTCTTTATTTACTTTCATTGTTTATTTTATTTATTAGTTCGTCTATTTCATCATAGTTAAAAGTAGAATAGACTTTGTCTACTTGCTTTTGTACATAGTTGTACGTAATTTCTTTTAGTGGTTTACCGAAGAGAGATACAATAAGATTTCTTGGATTATAACCATATGGTGATTTAGTTGTTTGATAAATTTGTAGTTTACCCGTGTTGTCACCGTAGTCAATTACTGTTAAGTTATTTGTTTGTATATATTTCATATTTATATTATCTATTAGTAATTGTGTTCAGTTTGTAAATCAAATTCGTAGTAAGTTCCATCAGGTAAATGTTGATAGTAATCTTCAATGAATATATAAGTTTCATGTAGTAGTTCACTATACATTTCTGCTTGTTCTTCAGTTAGTTTACCGTTTTGGTAGTCTATCCATATCCACTCATTTAGTTCGTTTATATTTAACATAGACATACAGAGTTGATCTGACGGATAAGTTTTGTTAGTTGCTGACGACATTAACAGTAAAGCGCCAACTGATATTATTAGTTTTTTCATATTATTTATTTTAGTATTTAGTTTATATTAAAATCCCCACTTATCAACTTCAGATTCATAAGGTGGATTTAACCACTTATCATTATTTATTAACTCATCGTGACACCATTGTTTTTCATTGTCACCAAGTTGATAGTAGTGTAAGTCAAATTCTGACATTGCTACTTTGTCTATTGTAGTATTTACATTGTTCATAGTATTTGATTTAAAAGATTATACATTTCTTCTTGATCAGACTTTGATAGATTTTTATATTCAGTAGTTTCAGAGTTACCGAGTATCATTATACATTGCTGAGTGAGTTCAGCTTGATTTACAGTCTTTTCCATTTCGTCAAAAGCTTTTGACCAAGACCAGTTTGAAGGATTATTTATATTATACATAGTTATTTATTTTAATTAGTTTATATTATTATCTACACTTTGTAGTATTTAGTTTGTAACCGAGTGAGAAATCGAATCTCACTTCCAACCATTTCGGCTATGTGCTGAGTCAAGTGTTCGTTATATTTATACTCTCTAAAGTATGACTATCAACTAAGAGTTTTTATTTAATTATTCAGAGTGAACTGATTTAGAATGTGAAGCATTTATAGTAAAATCTCTACAAAATTTTGGAATACAATTTGAGTTTGTATAAGACTTATACTGTTGAAAGCAATTCATAGTTTCAAACTTTTCTTGAAATGTTGAATATATTTCGTCATGGTCATAAGAAACAGTTTCTTGTTTTTTGTTTACAAAAGTTATAATTGTATTTGTACCGATTAGTGATTTTCTTATTACAAATCTTTTAGTTGTTAAGTTATTAGTTTTCATATTTATTTTATTTTATTTAGTTTATATTTATATTATCTGTTGTTAGTTGTGTTTAGTTTGTAATTAATATTTGTTATTTATAAAGTTTATTAGTTGATTATTTAAATTGTTTGTTAAAAAGTTTTTGTCGTCAATTAGATAATTTATAATATTAAAGTTTATATATTGTTTAGTTATATTTAAAGTTGTATTTAAGTTTTTAATAAAAATAGTATAGTTAATATTATTATAATTTTTATTGTTTGATGTAAAAGTTTTTAAGTTTATATTTGTTATTTTAAATTGCATAGTATATATTTATTTTAGTTATATTTATATTATCTAAGTGTGTTAGTATTTAGTTTGTAAGAGTGTAGTTTTATTTATTAGTTATTTTTAGTTAGTAGGTCCCACACGCGACTTCTCTATAATTTACCCTGAATATCAGATGTTTATTATAGTGAGTGATATGTATTAGTTAATTAGATTATTATATATTGTAAGTCTAATTCATCAGTATGAATTGAATAGTCAATATTATGTTTATTTAATAGTTGTAAAGTTGTATAAAAGTTAGAAGTATATTCAAATAGTATAAATGTATTATGTTTAAATTTAGACATGTTAATATTATTTTCGTCGAAGAAATTGTCTGAGTCAATTATGTAATGTATTTCAGAATTGTCGTTGAGGATTTTATTTAGTTGATTATATTTTAAATTAGTAGTCATATTATTTATTTGTTTAGTTATTAATTATGTTTATATTATCGGCATCGACTAGTAATTAGCTTGTAACTTCTATGATTTTTTGAAAAATTATAAATATATATAATTAAAAATTGAAAATATATAAATGGAAATCGAGGAAAAAGGGTAGGGCCCAAAAATAAAAACCCAATTTGTAGAAGAACGTAAATAGATTACGAAGGGGGGCAACACTTTTCTTCCATACTTCTAATCAGTTATAAAAACAGTGACATTAGGCCGTTATACCTAGCCTAGTAACAGGCTATTGTCACACTTTTGTGATATTAATTAATACATCGACTATTTTAAGTATATTAAGGATTATGCTTGTGATTGTTTTTACTATATCTATTCTTTTCATATATATTATATGAAGGTTTTAAGGTTTGTTTCATGTAAAACAGAGTGATTTTGTGTAATATACTAAATTAAGACAAAAATATTAAAAAATGAGTATATTAAAAGATAGACATCTTAACAAAGTATCGCCAGCAGCGCAGAAAGATAAGGTTAAAACTAAAAGAATTGTAGTTTTTAGAGACGATAAGAATGAAGGACTTAGAAATGCAGATGTTAGTACTAGTAATTTAACTGATTACGCTAAAAAAAACACAGTTAAAGTAAAAGTTGGCACTGGCTATGATAGTAGCAAAAGCAAACACATAATTAAAGTGCCAAAAAGCGAGTATAAAAAAGAAAATGCTTTACTTAAGCCTCAGAAAACTAAAGAAGGTTACTTTACTCCTACAACTCCAAGAGATACTAAAAGATTAACTAAATATAATAGAAGAGTTGGTGCTAGATTTATTAGTAAAGAAAAAGCAGCTGATAAAATAGATAAAAAAATTGATAGAATAGAAAATGCAGCTAAACGAGGCAATCCATTCGCAACAGTAGTTAAATAAAAAATACTAAAAAAAATAAAAAATGCCAAATTACATACAAAAAAACACAGCAACTAAAGGAAACATGGCTGCTCAAAAAAAAGGTGCTAGACCTGATTATCCAGACATCGATGGTGATAGAAATAAAACAGAATCAATGAAGCAAGCTGCTGAAGATAAAAAATCTAACCCTAAAGCTGCACAGCAAAGAGGAAAAATCAATTCAATGAAGGTGAAAGCTAAAGTTAAGGCTTCTAAAAATAAGTCTTCAGCATCTAAGAAAAAAGGTAATCCAACCTCTAATATATCTAAAGCTAGTTTAATACTTAATCCTAATAAAAAAGTATTTAAAAATATTAAAACTAATAATAATTATAAATTTGAGCTAGAGTCAGAAAGAAAAACCCCTGAAATGGCAGCGCCTATGAAAGGTTACCACCCTGGTAAAATGTCAGATACCGATATGGGTATTAAAGAAAGATACGGAAAGCAAGCTACATCAGATGCTTTAGCTGCTCAACAAAAAGGTAATCCAATTATGCCTGATTTTATTAAAGAAAAGCATACTGATTCAGGCATGAACTATAGAGACGCTAATAATGCTAGCATTAAAGGAACAACTGTTGATGAAGGACACTTGTCTAATGTAAAAACAAAATCTCCATATAGACCTTATGTTGAAACAGAACAAACTAGCAATGTGCCCATGAGACCTAATTCAGCAGCTTTACCTGGAGGTGGAGAACCTGGTGAAAAGTTATTTTTAGACAAGGCAGCTAAAATGGTAGCTCAACATCCATCTAAGCAAAGAATGTCAAATATGGTCAATAAAGTTGCTCAATATAAAATGCCTAACGTAAAGGCCGCTCAAAAGAAATACTGTAAATAATAAGACATGTCAATAATATACTCCTACCCAGTAAAAGGTACGCCGTCCGGTGATGATTTAATACTAATATCAGATAGTGCTAGTTCTCCTCAGTTTGCCACTAAGCAAATAAAAGTTTCTAGCTTACCTAGTTCTGGATCTGGAATAACATTGACAACAATAGGTACTTCAGGTGTTGCTGAGCTTAATGGAATAGTATTAAACATACCTAATTATTCTACAGTGCCAAGTCTACCGTTAAATGGTATTCAATATCGTGATAATAACGGAAACTTTGCTGCAAGTTCTGACCTAAAGTACAACAGCGCTGATAAAACTTTAACCGTAGGTGAACAAGATCAAAATTCTGGAACGTTATTTGCGGCAGGAGGACAGAATGGAACTGGCACGCCAAAACCAGGCGCGCTAAAACTTGGAGATGATGGAACTTCAGGAGGGACAATTACTTTAAGAGCACCTTCTGACGTACCGTCCGGTTCTTATAGTATAATTCTACCAGATGCTATACCAGGTAGTAATAACAAGATATTAGAATCAGATGCTAGTGGTAATTTATCATGGATAGATACTCCTTCAGGTGGTAGTGGTGGAACTCCACAAGGTAATGATAATAATGTACAGTTAAAAAGCGGTACAAGTTTTGCGGGTAGTGATGATTTAGATTTCGATTCTAATGTGCTTTCAGTTAAACATACTGTAGATATTAAAGGCCAAGGAAATCTACTTCCCGCTGGTAAATTAAAATTAAACTGTGAGCTAAATAGCCATGCTGTTACTTTAGAAGGTCCTGCTCACTCTGGTGCCACTGATTATACTTTGAAATTTCCTAGTGCTGCACCAACTAATAATCAAATATTACAATACACTAACACTGGTAGTTTAGGCTGGATAGCTACTCCTTCAGGTGGTAGTGGAATATCTTTTAATGGATCCACAGCAGATGGTATAGCTACTTACTCTAGCGCTTCAACAGCTAATGTATCTAGTAATTTAACTATAGATAATAATAATTTAAAATTAAATATAGGTTCTACGTACTCTGCGCAATCCGATACTGGAATATTTAAAATAGGTAGTTTATCATTAACACAAGATCAAGAATCTATAGAGTTTTATATTAATGGAGCTCGAAAAGTTACAATAAATGAGGATGGAAGGCTTATAGCTTCTGTTGGGTCTGCAGCAAATCCAAACTTAAAGCTTGGTGCTGGAAACGATGGTATATATGGATCTTCTAATACTGTTCAGTTAATTACTAATGGAACTTCTAAAATAAGTATATCAGATGGTAATACTGCTGATATACAAATGAATGATTTAGTTGAGTTTGGCTATGGTTTAAGATTTGGAGCTACAGGTGAAATTTTAAATTCTTATGAAGAAGGATCTTGGACACCAACCTCAGCAAATATTAACAATATATCTAATGCTAGTGGAAGTTATGTTAAGATAGGTAAAAAAGTTTTTGCAGAATTTGCTTTCACTATGACTGGATCGACAAGTGTTGCCTTATCAGGATTACCTTTTAGCGGCGTGTATACCACGAATAATAAAGGTGCTGCTGTAATATCAGTAAATAATTGCACATCAGTACAAGGACAATTAGTTGGTGGGCAAATGGCCACAGCAACTTCTTTTATTTTCAACGCTTATACTGGATCTGGTAGTGGACTACCAACTAAATTGCAAACTACAACTTCGTCATTATACCAGACAAGTGGAGGAACTTACGCAGGTACGATAATTTATACAGCATCTTAAAAATATAAAATGGTAACAGAAACAAGACTATCAGATTTAAAAGCTTCAGGAGAACATAAAATAATATTTGTAAAAAGAACTACAGTAAATATAGAAACTATAAACGATAAAGATATAGAAACTATAACCGCAACATCAAGAGCATCATATACTCCAAATATAGATGTTAGTTCTTTAGAGCAAGAAATAATAGATTTAGCAGCTGCAGAGTGGACAAATGACATTGTGTCTTCTTACAACACTTTCATGAGCAATCAACCTAAAAATCCAATAGAGCTTTAAAAATATTAAATAACCGAACTATCAAGTGATAGTATATAATAACCAACGTTTAACTAAAACCAAATACAATGACGTTTTTATATACCCGCACCAATACGTGGTCTAGTGCACCGCAACCAAATGAAGAAACCATTAATTATTGGAAACATATTTCACAGAAGAAAAACTGGAGAATAGTTCAATTACCAAATGGGTTTTTACAAACCGAATATAAATCTATCGACTCAGATAACTGGATCGATGTTACCAGAAGAGAAACAGTGGCTGGAGCAGAACAAGCAATAGATGCTTCTATTGAACATTATGCTAAAAAGCTAGAGTTTACCAAAGGACCGAAAGTAATTAAAACCTTCGAGTAGATATTCAAAATCAATTATATCAAATTAAATTAAATGCAAGAATTAAAGTTAGTTAAAAATCTGGCTTTTGGCGATACAGCTAGAAGTCAGATATTAACTGGGGTAGAGAAACTTACTAATGCAGTAGGATCAACCTTAGGAGCAAGTGGTAAATGTGTTATACTAGAAGATAGTAATGGTGCACCACAAATAACAAAAGATGGTGTAACAGTTGCAAATAGCATAACGTTACAAGATCCATTAGAAAACATCGGAGCTACGCTTATTAAACAAGCGGCTCAAAGAACAGTATCAGACGCTGGTGACGGCACAACTACAGCTACAGTATTAGCTAAAGCTATATTAGATCAAGCTACAGAACATTCACTATTAAGTGAAACAAGGGAAATGAAGCTAGGTATTGATTCAGGTGTTGATAAAGTTATAAAGTATTTAAATAAAAAATCTAAAAAGATTACTGGTAAAAAAATAGACCAAGTAGCTACTATATCTGCTAACAATGATAAAGAGTTAGGTAAAGTTATAGGTGAAGCATTTAGATTAGTAGATGAGACAGGTGTTGTTATGATGGAAACAAATGAACAACCTGAAACTGTAGTAGAGTTAATAGAGGGTGTTCAATATGATAGACCATTAAAAAACAATCATTTTATTACTAACAAAGAAAAAGGGACGGCTGAACTTGAAAACCCGCTAGTATTGATAGTTGAGTCAGTCATACCTAATGTTAGAAAAATACAATCAGTTCTTGAATACGTTATTAAAAATGGTAAGAGTTTACTTATCATTGCAGATGTTGACCAACAAGTGGTTTCCGCGCTGGCCATGAACAAATCTAAAGGCAATATAAAAGTCAACATCATAGATGCACCAGTATACGGAATCAGCAAAAAAGACGTGTTAAGCGATCTATGTGCTGTGACTGGTGCTACACTTATTAACGAAGACCTAGGAGATGATATGGATATTATAAGTCCTGAACATTTAGGATCATGTATTAGATCAGTTACTAACCACGAAGAAACTATACTTCAAGTTGACTTGTCAAACAATGAAGACGTTAAAGAAACTATTATTTTATTAGAAAGTAATATAAAAGAAACTAAAAACCCTAATATTATAATTAGACTAGAAAAACGATTAGCTAAATTAAACGCTAAAGTTGCTACGGTTAAAGTTGGGGCTAACTCTGAGATAGAATTAAAAGAGAAAAGAGATAGAGTTGAAGATGCTATTTGTGCTACAAAAGCTGCGATTAAAGAAGGTATAGTGCCAGGTGGTGGTATAGCTTTGTTAAATGCTAGCTTTAATTTAAAACCAACCTGCATAGGAGAGGAAGTATTATACCAAGCTATAAGAAAGCCTTACGAATTAATATTAAAAAACGCAGGGGTTGAAGAATTAAAAAAGCTTGAAGAAGGCATGGGACTAGATGTGGTTACAGGAAAAACGGTGGATATGGTAAAAGCCGGAATTATAGATCCTTTGTTAGTTACTAAGAGCGCATTAACAAACGCAGCTTCAGTAGCTACAACTATATTATCAACTGATTGTGTAATTAATAATATAAGAGCATGAAAGCGGTAGGTAAATATATAGTTATTGAACCTATCAAAGAAGTTGATGTTCAAACAAAAGGTGGGTTAATTCTAGCTGAAAAGCAAAGAGAAGATGTTAGGTACAGAAGAGCTAAGGTTGTAGAACCTGGCTCTGATGTAAATGTGTTAAAAAAAGGTGACGAAGTCTACTACGACAGATCATCTGGTTTTAATATTGAAATTAATAAAGAAGAATATAAAGTCATTAAAGAATTTGATGTAGTTATAATATTGTAAAAAAACAACATGCCAAGAAAAGATATAGTAAACATGCACGCGGCGATGCAGAAAATAAAAAATCCTCCTAAAAAAGAGACTTATGATGTTATGGGTAATCCATATGAGCGTACTGATGATAAGAAATTTGGTGTTAATAAAAATACTTACTTAGACTTTGCAATGGAAAATGCATTTACCCCAAATAAAAAAGAAGTAAAAAAATACAAAAGACAAGTTAGAAGAGGAAAAATATAAAAAAAAATATATGAGAAGATTAACATCTTCTGATTTAAAAGAATTAAATCTACTAAAACATTACAGGATTATACGAAAGTGGGCTTGTAAAACTAATAAGTTAACAGATGCAGATCTAGAGCTACTAATTTACTTAGATGCTATAGACATGTTTACTAAAGATGATTTTAAAAAAGGTACGTACTCATTTAGCTGGGATAACAGGCGCTGGAACAGATTATTGAAACAAGGGTGGATTATAGTGTGGAGGAAACGAAACCGCACCACTCAAAAATATCATATATATAAAGTATCCTATAAGTGCAAACAGCTAATAAGTCGCATGTACCGTATTATGTTAGGCGAAGAAAATATGCCTACAACTAAATTAGAAAATAGTAATAGATATAGTTATAAAGTAATAACAAAAGCAATTGAATATGCCAACAAAGACAAATGATATAAATAAAACTTCACCAGCGAAAGCTATACCACCATCGCTTATAATGCCCATGGTGAAAGGTACTGTTGGCACTTTAGCTGGAATCGCTACAGGTGTTGGAAGTGAAGTCAGCCAACTAAAAGACGAATTTAAAGAAAAAGGATTTAAAGATCAAAAGTTTGGCAAAAAATTGAAAATGCTAGCTGGCGCAGGCGCAAGAGTAGTTGGAGCAAATCTTCAAGGCGCATTAGGAGGCTTAGCAACGGGTTTAACGGGTAGCGATATGGGTGTTAACAGCATAAAAGGAAGTATTTTAGCTAATAACAATCCAGAAGCTCAAGTACCTACAGAAAATATTACACAAAATTCTAGTGAACAACCAAATCCAGTATTTGATCCTAGTGGACAAAATATGATACAAAGCGTTACAGGTCCAGAAGACACTTACGGATCTTTATTTACATAAAAAACAAAAATTATGCCAAGTTACGGAGAAAAACAAAAGCCAGCAGGAGTTGCTTTACAAAAAGAAAAACCTGTTATAGGAAAAAGAGTTATGACATCTAAAGATGGTACAATAACCAATAGTCTTTGTATAGATAACGTTGTCTATAAAGGCAACCCAGCTTTAGAAGCTCAAAAATAATGGGTGTAGAAGATCTGAAGCTGTATTTATTAAATGCATCTTCATTTGCTTTAGCTAGTTTAAACTGGGTAGAGCCTGCATTAGAAATACTATTATTAGCTTTAACCATAGGGTATACAGTTCACAAATGGTTGTTAATACATAAGAAAAAGAAATGAGAAGTATAAACGAAATTATAGTACATTGCTCTGCTACTAGAGAAGGTCAGGATATACCTGTTGAAACTATTAAGAAGTGGCACGTAGAAGGTAGAGGTTGGACAGACATAGGCTATCATTTTTATATAGAACTGGATGGTACTATTAAAAAAGGTAGAGATATAGATAAATCAGGAGCCCATACGAAAGGGCACAATCGTAATTCGATAGGAATTTGTTATTGCGGAGGCGTAGAGAGCGATGGTAAGACACCAAAAGATACTAGAACAGATATACAAAAAGAAAGCTTGTTACATGTGCTAAAAACATTAATGGCAATGTTTCCGCTTGCTACTATTTATTCACATAATGAGTTTGCTAACAAAGCTTGTCCAAGTTTTGATGCAACTGAAGAATATAAAAATTTATAAAATGAACAAGTACGATAAAGACATGATGCATGAAAGAGAGTTAATCTATGATGCAAAAAAACAAATACACAAAGAAGATGTTGCTAAGAAAAAATCTATGCACCCAGGAACGCATAAGATTTTAAAACATATGAAATAGTGAAATCAAGAGGCTTAGGAGATAGTATAGAAAAATTTACTACTGCAACTGGAATAAAAAAATTAGCAGATAAAATACCAGGCGGCTGTGGCTGTGATGAGCGAAAGCAGTGGTTTAATAATAACTTTCCTTATAATATGAACAAGTAATGGCTTTTAAAATAGAACCTCCTTATAAATTCAATCACGTACCAGTTTACAGAACATTAGAAGAAGATGGTGTGCTAGGTATAGCAACAGACAATGGAGCTATAAGAATAAATAAAGACATTACAGATCCTGCTCAATTAAAAAGCGTTGTAGCTCACGAGTTGGTACACTATGACCAAATGATGCCTGATAGTACTGACACTGGTAGGTTTGGTTATGACAATGAACATATGTTTTTTAAACCTAAAGGAAGTTCTAGTACTATAAAAACTAAAAGAAGTAGTAAAGTAGATGGTGCTCATTACTTGGCTCACGAAAAAGAAGCTTCTAATCCTAGAGTACAAAAGAAAATTAAAAACAAATATAATGAGTTATAGTAAAGATCATTCAAGAAAAAATCCATTAGCGCCTAGTAGAATGTATGGCATGAGTTCTTCAGCTAATACAAATATGACACCTATAGACAATCAGCCTATTATAACAACAGAAAGAACTACTAGAGATGGTGTAGAAGGAACTTTAACAACTAAAAAAGTAAAACCTAGACAATCTAAATTACCTAAGGTTGGTATGGAAGAAGCGTACAATAGAGCTTTAAAACTTGGTTATAGAGATGAAAATGAAAGCCTTGAAGATTATGTTACTAGAGCAAACAAGTTTAATGAAGGATCTACTGAGCAATCATTTGTTGAAGACGAGAATAAACAGGAAATACTACCGCTTGAACGCATCAAGAGTAAGCCTATAAAAAATATTGATATACCTGAAACTATTAGACCTATACAAAGTGTACCTTTTGTAAACCCTGTTGTAGAAGAAAACAAAGTTAAAAATAAAAGATCTTTTGATATAGATTTACCAAAAATAAATTTACCAAATATTGACATTAATTTACCTACATTTAATCGAAACAGAAGTCCTAAACCTAAAATTCTTAAAAAAGGAGGTAAAGGATTTATGAGTGGTAAAAAAAGCGGAAGATTAAAAAGAAAAAGAAAATTTAGCGGTAGAAGACGATGAAATTTTCTAAAACTGGTTATTTAAGAAGTAGTCCTGATGTTGACAAACAGGTTAATTATATTGAAGGAGGTAATATTACAATGAAAGGTGTTGAATTTCCAGTTTTAGCTATACCAAGTTCTGGTAAAGCTATAATAATGCAACCAGGTAGTGATTATGAATTTCCTAATGCTAAGTGGGTGAAAGAAATTAAATTAAAATGAGCGAAAAAAAAACATTTAAAGAAACTAAAGTAGGTGCATTTTTAGCAAGTAAAGCTCCTAAAGTTTTACAAGCACTTGGAGACGTTTTACCTAACCAAGGCACGCTTGGAGTAGTAAAAAATATTATATCGAGTGATACTAAGATTAAAGCTGTTGACAAAGAACAAGCATTAAAACTTATTGAACAAGATCTTCAAGAATTAAAAGAAGTATCTAGTAGATGGAGAGCTGATATGAAGTCAGACTCATGGCTTTCAAAAAACACTCGCCCATTGGCTTTAGTATTTTTAACAGCATCTGCAGTTTTTATGATGGCTGTAGACTCATTTCACTTACAATTTCAAGTTGATGAAGCTTGGATAAGCTTATTAAAAACATTACTGGTAACAGTATATGTAGCATACTTTGGATCTAGAGGTGCTGAAAAAATTACAAAAATAAATAAATAAATAAATAAAGATGGCAATAAGAGGATTAGAAGGTACTCAAAACGCAGAGCCAAGAGTTTTTGCTCATGATGCTTTAGACTTACAAGCTAGCGGTTATACATTAGGAACAGATATACCAAACACTAGTAATATTGGTGTTTGTTTATATGTTGGTGTAGCTAATGATATAACAGTTAAAATGGAAGGTGGATCAACTGTTAAGTTTAAAGGAGTTACAGCTGGATCTTTTCTACCTGTTTTAGTTACTCAAGTAACGGCTGTAGGAACAGCTTTAGCAGCACCTGGAGAGTTAATAGCATTATATTAATATATGTTCATGGGAATGGGGATACCAATCCCCGATTTATCTAATTTACCTGGGCCATCAAGACCTGGAGGAGGAGGAACACCAACACCACCTGGCCCACCTGCATTAGCTCAAGTAGACAATGTTTATTCTATGGAGTTTGACCCAGTAAGTACTAGTTATATTGAAGTTGACACTGTAACAATAAATGGTAGCGGAAGCTTTTCTTTGTGGTTTAATACTTCTTCCGGTGCTGCATATCAAAATATTTTAAGCTCTAATGGTGTTAGTTCTATGTTTAGGTATATTACTGTAAAAAGCGGAAAATTAAATCAATATGTTTTAGGTAGTGGTTGGGTTGAATTATCTCCAGTTGCAGTAAGTGATGGAAACTGGCATCACTTAGGTTTTACTTATGATTCAACAACAACAGGCGGACCAGCAAGAGGTACTTTTAAAGCGTATGTTGATGGTTCTCTAACAAAAACACTTGATATGAATGGAACTACTGAAAATTGGACAACATCACCGTTTTCAGCTATTGGCATTTATAGTCCAAGTAGTCCAAGTGTAGGAAGATACTTTAATGGAAATATAGACGAAGTAGGAATATTTAACACAGTATTAACAGATGCAGAAATATTAAGCATTTACAACGCAACAGAAACAGGTAAAACAGCAGATTTAAACGATTTAACAACACCACCTGTAAAGTGGTATAGAATGGGAGATTAATATGAGTACAGAATTTTTTAACGACCAATGGCGTATACCAAGTAACGAAAATCAAAATAAGGTTTCTAACTATTCTATGGACTTTGATTCTGCAAGTTCAGATTATATAGATGCTGGAACTGGACTTGGTGACAGTTTAGGAACTTATACTGGAGATGCTTCTATTTCATTATGGTTTAAAGCTGACACGACTACAAGTAATGAAGGTTTATTTACTATGACACCTTTTAATGGTTCGGATTTTGGCGATTTAAGAATTAATATAAGCAGTAATATTTTATATTTTGTTAGTAGTGCGTTAGCTAGTTACAAATATATTTCCTTTACAGATACAGCAAGTTGGCATCACTTAGTCTGTATATTTAAATCAGGAGATATTACTAATTCTAAAATATATTTAGATGGTGTAGATAAAACAACAACAGACGTTGGAACTTTTCCAAGTTCTTTATCTTTGACAGGTTTAAAAACTATTATTGGTGCATATAGAGGTACTTCTAATACTTTTAACGGTAAAATAGACCAAGTAACTTTTTTTGATTATGCACTTTCACAAGACCAAGTAACTCAACTTGGAGCACAGGGTTATGCTTTTAATTTTATACCTAATGACTATATAGACTTAGGAACTACAACAGCTTATGACACTAATGATTTATCTGCTGCTATTTGGGTTAAGATAACAGATAATGGAACTACACAGTATATTTTTAGCAACTCTGGCTCTCCTTCAATTAGGGGTTTTGATATTAAAGTAAGAGGAAATAACGAAATTGGTCTTCAAAGATCTAATACGACTAATGGAGCAGCTTCAGGTTGGATTAGCCCAGGATTTGTTTACGATACTTGGCAACATTTAGCGTTTACATACGAGGAGTTAACAGGTACTATAAAAACATTTTTAAATGGAAATCTTGTAGCAACTGATACAGGAACATCTACAGCTGCTTTACCTAGTGTAAAACTAACAATAGGCTCATATAAAGGCACACAAGCTTATGCCAACGGTGAAATTTCTAATGCAGTTATATTTAATTCAAAACTTGAAGATTCTGAAATAGCAACTATTTACAACAACGGAAAACCATTAACTAATATGTCTTCATTTACTTCCCTACAAGGTTGGTGGAAACTAGATGATACAGCTACTTTTAATTCTGGAACAAGTGTTTGGAGTATTCCTGATGACAGCTCTAATTCAAATACTGGATCATCTGTCGGTATGACTTCATCAAGCTTAGTTGCAAGTAATATAAATGGAGAGCTTATAACAAATCCAATGATAACAAGCCCTAAACCTATAGCTTACTATCAATTAGGTGACCAATCAGTATATAACGGAGCTAATTATCTTGTACCAAATAATAGTTTAAGTGGCTATGATTTTAAATTTGATGCCAACTCATCATACAGCTCAGGAGATGCTATTGATATTTCAGGAATTAATAAAGCTTTAGCTGGAGCTACAAGTATGAGTATGACTTTTTGGGTGTACCTTACCCCAGCAGTATATAATAATGGTATGGTATTTAGAATGGATACCTTTCCCGGTATTATTCAACTTAGATTTGTTAGGTTTGGAAATGCAAGAGGCCCTGTGTGGCTTTTTACAATGAGCGATGGAACTAATTCTTCTGGACCAGGCGGATCAACATCAACTGCAGCTAGACCAAATTTTTATAATGGTGACTTTTTGCCATCTCCTGCTGGTAGCAATATGTGGTGGAATATAACTTGCACTTGGGATGGTTCTACTATATACGTTTATAGAAATGGGTCAACACAAGCGAACCGTTGGGGAACATATACTGGAACTATACCAAGTTCTACTGATTCTAAAGCTTCTTTAGGCTCTAACACATCTTTATCGCTTTTTATGGATGGAAGACTTTCAAATGTTGCTTTTTGGAGAAATTACGCTTTAACACAATCTGAGGCTTTAGAAGTTTACAACAATGGAGCTCCGCTTGATTTAAATAATTTTTCAGGATCTGCACCTGAAGCTTGGTATAAGCTTGATTCTTCTGAAATTTTCAATAGCACAAGTACAGAATGGAGTGTAGACAACAACGCATATCCTTCAGTTTATCAAAGTTCTTTAGATTTTAATGGAAGTAGTAACTATATAGACTGTGGAGATGCAGATAATTTAAGCTTCGGTAATGAAACTACAGATTCTCCTTTTAGTATAT
>WLWE01001617.1_pt1 | contig 16140 bp, 2 predicted proteins | sample 6718301 | NCBI WGS metagenome assembly WLWE01 (sample SAMN12718691, study PRJNA515312) | sponge metagenome | isolation source: marine sponge | host: Mycale hentscheli | place: New Zealand: South Island, Marlborough, Capsize Point | collected 2003-05-01 | reverse complement strand
TTTTTCAGTGGGTAAAAATGTCCAATAAGTATTTTCGTTAATTTTTTTATTTAATATAGATGCACCATTTTCTTTAGCTAAATCCCAACCAACATATACGGTTATTAAACCTTTTTCAAAAGAAAAAGTGTTGTTTAAATATTTTATGATTTCCGTATTATTTTTCGTTATGATTTTTATCATAAACAAAATATACGTATTTATTTTTAGAATTTAAAGTTACCATTAAAAATATCTTTAACTACCAAACTTATTTACCACTAGTTACATCCTTACCATTGAAAATGTTTTCTGCGTATACTTGTCTCTTTATTATCTTATCACCTGGTTTTGCAAGTGTCACATCTCTACATCCACCACAACGTTCAATATTTTTAGCAAACCAGAAAGCTGCTTGTTTTGCTCCTTCAGCTGTATCTGGGACCGCTAATAATTCGGTTGTTCGTTTTGAGTCCCCTAGTAGTTCACGTATTACCAACCATTGTATTTGACCCTCTAAAGTGTCTGTTTCAAGTTTATTCTTTTCACAATATTCAGCAAATTTATCTTGTCTATCTTCACCCGGTTTATTTGACCTCCATTGTACTAAACCATATGAACCACATACTGCACCATCTGTTCCATATGCGTTCACATTAAATGAACTTTCTGCAAACATATTACCAATTATTCCGGCTCTTATAGCTTTATTCCATGTTACACTTTCGAGTACATCTACTATCTTATCATCTATTTGTTTTACAGTTACTTTTTTAGAAACATCTGGGATGTTGACTAACTTACAACCTTTATTTTTTCTGTAAGATTTTTCTCCTGTTTTTTCTTGTACAGTGTTAGGGTTATTAGTTTCATTGTATTCTATTATCTCTTCTGCCTCTAGAACAAGGTCGGCATTAGAATCATCTAACACTAATTTATTATCTTTAATAATTTTACCATCTTTACCTATCCATTCTGTAATTATGTAAGGGTCAGCACCAGCTTTATCTTTATTCCAACCAGCATCTTTAAGTCTGTTTAACATTCTACCCCATGGGAAATCTTGTCCAACATCAGACTTACCACCATCATTCCAATGATGTGAAGTAATATATTTAATACTTGGCCATTTTGTTTTTGCATATAATATACTATTAATTATACTTTCCCATTGGTCTTTTGGTCTATATACTTTACCAGTTGTTATTGGTTTGCTACCATTAACACCGTATTTACCATTATCAGAACAAACATATAACCCTGAACTACCTCTAACAGTACCATTTTTACAGAATGGTGTTGTTAATTCTTCCGATTGCCATTGTTCCCAACTTCTAGCGTAAGCTACACCAGTTCTACTTGTTTTACCAGTCTTTTTGTTTGTCCAATCCGCGGCCGCACCTGACTCAACACCACCAACGTAAGAAATAGCGATTGTTTGTGCATTTAAACCTTTACAACGAGGTCCTTTAGAAGAGGGACAACCACCATGAGCTGCAGACCTATTTAAATCTGAAAATTGGTACGCTACACCATCCTCACCAATTTCTATATGATAAGATAAGTTACAATTAGTGCATTCCCTCTTTCTAAGGGTACTATGAGCTCCTTCGTAAGTGTGGCCTGCACTCCAGTGTAGTAATATTCCTTCTGGTTCTCTCCCCCCTTTCGTAAATGAATACCCTTGGTTAGGATATTCAGTATTTAACCAAACCTCTTTGTCACCTTTTTTATATTTATACGGTACTAATTTAAATGCATTCGTTTTAAGGGTTTCAAGAATCTTCGTAGTTGTTTCTGATGTTGGTAATTTTCCTAGGTCTATTGGTTTCCCTGGGTTACCTTTTGCTCTACTACCGCTTTTACTAGTACTAGAACCTCCACCAGATTTTAAAGATTTTTTATTACCATTTTGTATAGGTTTTACTTTAAAGGTAGACACTATGTCTTCAACTATTGGTACAACAGCGTAAGGTATTCTATCACCAGTAAAGGTTGTCTGCATATTGTGTGGGTTAATGGTGTGTTTAACATCTCTTATTAAATAAGAACCATAAAACATAGGTACATTTTCTAATTCAAAATATTGTAAAGGTTGTATCATAGGGTTACCTAAAGCTTCTACAGTACAACTATAACTTCTATTTAAAAAGACTTCGTAAAGAGATTGTCCTTTAGCTATAAAGCCACCTGAACCACCATCTGTAGCTGCGTTCGCTATCTTATCCATCGCTACTAAAGCTTCTTGAGTGTTCTTATATTGTGCTTGTTCTAAACTAACACCCTTAAAATGACTTTGTGTATCACTACCAAACTTAACTTTAAACCCAACAACACCGTTTGAACTTTCTTTTAATTGTGCAAAATCTGGTGGTAACTCTTCTATGTTGGATAAACCATAGCTATCACCTTTATTTTCTAACCTACCTAATTTTTTTGTTTGTTCATCAAGGCAACCCTTCTCTTTATTTTTAGATAGTTCTAATTCTTTGGAATACCCACCAACATATTGACATAAAAAATGTGGTCCGCCATTGTTTTCGATAAGGTTTGAAAATCTTTCTTGTGTGGAGATTGGTCGGAACATGTCTTCTACAGCCTGTTGTCTATTGTTTGGTTTAACATTTGTTTTTGTAAATAAAGACACACCTGCTGATAAATCCACATAAGATGGTAGTGGAAAGAAATTAAAGTTACTAGAGTCCAAAATATCTGAAGTCACACCGTAAATACTATTTGTGGTGTTTAAAAATAGTTCGTTAATAGTGTCTATATTGACCAAAGCTTTATCACCAATATCTTCATTTACTCTATTAACAAAACTAAAGTGGTCCATTAATATTCTATCCTTACCTATAGGATTATAAAATAATTTATTTTCTTTTTTATTTTTACCCGCCGGTGAAGCTGAAATCCATTTATCATATATAGATTTTAATGACCTATATATTGATAATCTTATATCATCATCCTGACTAGCACCTAAAGCTTCAGCGTTTATATCATCTAAATATTCATTTTTTAATTTAGTTTTATAATCATCCTTTATAAAACTTTTATTAATTTCACCAAGAAAACCTTTTAAGAATGAAAATAATTCTTGTTTACTAAACCTAAAATAATCATTTGTTGTTTCTACTAAACCTTCAGGTCCACTAAGTTTAAGTGGGAACTCACCAGACCATATTCTAGGTGTTGATGATGACACAACATAATAGCTACCAAATAACATGTCCCATATTTCTGCGTTTTTAGTTTTTACAGCTTCAGTAGGTTTATTTTCTATCCCCTCTTTTTCATTTTTGTCTCTTTTAATTTTTTCTTCCTCTGTTAAAGGTTTTGCGGCAATAACAGGTGGAACTTTTTGTTCTCTAAACGTTTCAGTACTAAATACCCATTCGTTGGATTTGATTGGTTTAACACCTGAACCGTATGAATAGTATTGTATCCAATCAACTAGTTGTTGTGGCACTTTTGCGTAACCATTGTCGTCCAAATCTACGTCATTAGCGTAAGCTGATTTTGTTTCGTCACTAGAGACTCTTAGCATATAAGGTGCATCGTTAACATAACCCCCAATTTCTTCAAATATTGTTGGGTATGTAATCTCTTGGTCCATTACAGAAGCAAACTTGTTAGTTGGTTCACTTTTTGGGAAATTTAATGGGTCTATTGTTTTTAACACTTTATCGAAATCACCAGAGTCAGTAAAATTATTAAAATCTCCAACAAATTCTTCAAATTCATTTATAAATATTTCTTTAACCGATGTAGGCATAAACCATAACTCTGGTCCAATTGGTAGATATCCTCTGATGTATCCAAGATTTTTAAAATTTTCTTTTACTTTCTCAATAACTTCATTAGTTTCTACATTGGTTGTACTCTCATCGGTGTTATCACTGGTGTCTGTTTTTGATACGGGTAGTACAACAAATTTACGACCTTGTTTAAGGTCTATAGCGGCGTAAACCATATCAGGATAACCATTAAATCTCTTATAGACACCCATAAACCTATAAACATTTGTATTCAAATCACTGTCACTTACTGAAGTTGTGTACATAGTGCCTCTGGCCTTCAATATATTGTAATACCTTTTTATTGATTCTTTACTCTTATACGCCAAACTTGACAGTCTTTCGTCTTCTTGTACGAAATATTTATATTCTTCATATGAAGAATCATAATTCACTTCAGTTGAAGGTCCTGTTCGAACAAGAATACCATTTGAGGCTAATTCATTTATTTGTGGAAAAAAATCTATGACCTCCGTAAATTCATTTGGTTCTCCTAAATCTATAACCGATAACTGACCGGTAATTGCTTCAATCGTTTTACATACCCTCTGTGGAACCTGATTACCATATAGATTGTATACAGAATTGGGGTTGTTTTGTGCGAATGTTTGCTTATTTTGTAAATCAAGCTCACCTTGATTGATATTGTAGATAGAATCAGGGTTATACCCAGCTATAGGTCGACCACTAGTGTCTGTTGAATTATATAATCTATCACTAGGGTAACAAATAGAATAATATGTTTCTTCTTCAGGAAAAGGTATTTCAGCTAATATTTTACTAATTTTTAAAACACTACCATCAGATTTTACATACTCATTGTCATCTACCAACTTTTTAAATTCTGCCCAAGTGTTTATTGTAATTTCTTCACCATTATTTTTTAAAAATTCATTACTTAATGACTGTGTACCGTTATAAAGAACCGCTTCACTTGATAGTAAATTAGCGGTATTTGTGGTTGGTGTAGCAGTGGAATTAGTTTGTACTTGTGTATTAAGTAATCCTGTAAAAGTTTTAAAAGAAGTGCTTCTTCCATCTTCAAAATTAACGTTCCGATAAATTAGTTGGGACTGAAGAGGTGACGTTATATAACCCCCCCCGTTTTTCCACGGAGCATAATATCCGTATTTCGTATCGTTATTTAAAGCAGTAAATGAATCACCAATATTGTGAGCTATTGTTGAGAATCTTGTAAAAGCTTCGTCAGAACCAGCAACAGTTTCATTAGTGTATTTTCCGTCATCACCTTTCTGTAAGTAACTATCTATAGTAAAACTATCTTTTAATTTTTTTGAGGCTTCGTCAATGGATGACTTTAAATAATTATTTGTGGATTCACCCAACTCATTATTTATTGACGCTTTTGCTGATTCAGAATAATCATCCAATGCTGACACTTGGTCTTCAAATTCTTTTGAAACAGCTGCAACAAAGTCTTTTGTTTGTGCCTCAGAACTAGTCCATAATATGTTTTGAGCTGCGTACCTTAGACCTAAGACATTTCTTTTAGCGAAAAATGGTGTCCATATCTTATACTGATTTTTAAATGGGTTTGTAACTCCTTTATCACCAAAAAAATCGTAGGCGTAAATTAAACCAGGTGCCGGTGTTGGCCATTCATCAGGAAGAGGAAAACAAAGTGTACTATAATCACCACCATTATTGACATTCTTTGAATTATACTTTGTCATAATTGAAAGTTGTGGTGGTCTTAGACCGTGGTTTGATGGATATTCAGTGCTATTAAGTGGTACTTCCTCAATACCACTTGTTCCATTTACACCTAGTTCATTATAAATAAAATTGACGTTATCCCACTTTCTCACATTAAACGTCATTGTTTTTGGTAACTTTGGATAACAAACGGGGTCTAACCCACCTGTTATTTGTGGTACCATATTCCATTTATCATCATTGGACTCTAATAAACCACTTTCTCTCATTCTCCATAATACTGCTCCTAACATTAGTACTGAATGTCTAGGCATTGCTGTATTCATTGATGCCATACTTAATGTCCCTTGTGGTCCTTGTGACCTTAAACTATTGCTTTGTTGTCCTGTCCATGGTTTGTGATATTGATTGCTTAAAAATAAATAAGCTAAAGAACCTTTCCAAGCTTTGGTTCTATTATAGTTTGTCGCGGTACTATCTACTGTGGTAACTTTACGTGATGTCATTTCTATATCTTTGGTAGTCACAGAAATATCATCTTCATTATGGTTGGTTAACATTACTTTAACACCAGTAGGTATTGAGCCCAAAATACCACCATAATTATCGGAATCTGATGTAAATCTACCATTATAGAATTGTGATAAACCACCTCCGTTTGGAAAAAATTTAGATGTTAGATTGTATGAGTCTAAATCATTTTGTAGACCCATATATAAAGGTTTTAATGATACACCAGCGTTTAAATATGGTTCTCCTACAGTATCAGAACTATTAACAAAACCACCACCATAAAATGAATAATAAGATTTATCTGTATTAGAACCATTTTCAGTGGATGGGAAGTTATGTCTCCAAAAAGGTGTTTCGGTCAATGTTCCACCAACATTTAACCAGTTGGCATTTTTAAATTCATTAGCCGAAAAATTCTTTTTTATCTCCGTCACTCCTTCACCGAAAAAACTAGCTAATTCAAGTTCGTTCTTTTTAGCAGTAGCTATTTTTAGATTTTCTACTGCTTTTGCATTAGCTTCATCTTCCTTTTTCTGTGCAGCTAACTTTTCCTGTCTCTGTTTCTCTCGTTGTTCATCTGATATGAAATCATCTGGGTTGAATTGCACTATAACATTTCCATAATTATCATATTGACGTTGTGGTTGTAAGTCAATGTAGGGGTTTTTTTTGAGAATAGCCTGTAAATCTGCAGTACTAACCCCAACATCAATACCTACATTGGAAAAGGATAATGCGTGTTTTTTTGGACTTTTAACATCATCAACATAAGCGGTGGCATATGATAATACCGGTGTTTTTGGTCCACTAGAATCTTTTCCATCATTCTCCCATAAATATCTTGTACCCTTTCTATTGTTTTGGTCTTGGTCTGCTATTCGGTCAACCCATAATCCATCTTTATTGTAAAAGGTTAAACCTTTTACACTAACTATATCCAAAGCGTGCCAATTAAGATATCCACCACCTTTTCTTGCTAGTCTGTTGACGTGGGGGTTGTTATACTCATAAACACTTCTTGCATACTTAAAGTTATAATCTCCACCATATGTTTTTTTACCATACAAATCACTCCATTGGGGATAATACCATTCAAAGTCTGGAAAAATATCAACTGTTAAAATTTTATCCATTACAGTAGTACTAACATTACTGTCCTTACTTACTCTAGGATTTATAGCTTGGTCTGTTGCATTATCTATATAATAAGCTTCACTTCCAGCTATTGGCCCATAAGAAGTAAAAATTAAACCTGTATCGGAAAATGTACCTTCCTCTGCTGGACTTACATTACCAGTTCTATAATAACTATTGGCTAACCTATTTGACCTAACATTTTGTGTACCAGGTATCTTCATTAATCTTTTTTCGGCGTTTCTATTTCTATTTTTTTCTATATAAGGACCACCAATTAGTCTTTCACCTAGTATTGTATTACCATAATTTTCTTCAATGTAATTATTTAGGTCTATAGATTTAATAAATGTAGACTCTTTTTTGATGCCAAAACCCTTTCTACCTGAATCATTTAAATACCAAAGGTTCATTACATTAGGTGGCATTCCTCCATCTGGTTTTTCTAAAAATCCTTTTATAATTACATTATCAAAACGGTTTAATCTAACTAAGTCCTCACCACTCATTGAGTGTATGTCGGGTAAAATATTTACTTGTCCCCCATTTTGTTTGGCTACACTATTTAATGTTAATGGTTTGTTATATCTATAAGACTCCATGTAAAAATCTTTATAAATATCTTCTTCAGGTATCTCTAAAGATTCTATTATTTTATCATAAAACTCACCTGTTTTATTTGTGTCATTTATGATTTGACCTACTAGTGGTACATTTGTTACAGAATTATAAAAATTATGTGCCTCAATAGAACCTAAAAATTCCCAATTTTTTTGTTGTGGTTCTGATATTGTAATACTAAATGATGAGTTAGAGTTAGAAGTATCGTAAGCCCAATCGGATTGTCGGTCTGTTGGTGAGGTTAAGTCTGATGTTGTGTTTGTATCGTTTCCTGTACGTGGTGTTGTGCTGACTGGTGGTGTTCTGGTTATTGTGTCTTGGATATTTGTTATACCATCTAGAACATCTTCTTTGTACAACTCAAACCATTTAGATATGGCCTCACTTTGAGCGAGTGTGGTTAATGTAGTAGATTTACCACTAGCTTTTTTTATTGTATCGGATAATGTTTTTAATTTATCTTGATTACTAGAATTACCACCAAACAACATTCTAGCGTTATTACCCCATCTTTGGACAGATGTTAATTGGGTGTTAGTGATGTTGCTGTCTATACTTGGTGAGATGAGTCCACTTATTTTACTACCAAATATTTTTGCGTTTGGGGTTTTGAATAAAGGTATCGCTCCTTTAGCGTAACCAAGAATAACTTTATCAAAATTAACAAATTCAGACGTATCAAGACCACTAGCGGATTGGGTGTTTGTTGTTACTGAAGATTTTAAAGATAAACCTAGACCAAGACCTGAATAGTAAGTTGTAAAGGCGTTTAAGACCTCATCATAAGTATTTTGTTTTTCAACTTTAGTACCAGCAGCTAAAACTATAAAACACCTGTCTTTAATTTCTTTAGGTATTTGATTGTATTGTTCATCCCTACTTGTTATGCTTTCTAAACCAGCCCACATAAGTATAACTGTTTTTGTGTAGTATATTGGTTCTGATATTATAAAAACGTTTGGGTCACCTTCACTAGAAATTTTACTACTTACTGGTGAATTATTCAGTATTTGTCCGTCTGGAAAAGTAGATGATTGTTCAGATATATCGTAATATACTTTTCTCAAATCTAAGGATTGTGATATAGTGCTATCTGTTGTTTCGTCAAATGAAATTATTTCTCCACCCGACTCTATAGTAGTTAACATATCTGAGTTATAAATCTTACCACCTTTTCTAATGTTATAAGGACCTTCAGAACCTGCTATACCATAAGGTCTATGCCCTTTAACTTCCCAACCAGTATAAGGATAACCTAAAATATTACTAGCTTCCCTATATTTTTCACCATATGTAACACTAGTGTACCCACCAGAGTCTAATCCACCAAATTTTGGTGGGTTAAATGGTATACCCGAACTAAAGTATGGTGTTAGTGTTCCGTTATTTAGAAACTCAATACCATTAGATATCCCGTCAGCTTCGTCATCACCCATATTAGTGGTTAATTTTTTACCAATAGAACTGTCTTCCTTACTCCACTTAAAAAAATTATTTCTAGCGGTCGCTAAAATAGATGTGTTTAAGTTATTTGAGTTTACACTTGAAAAGTTACTTAATATAATAAATCTTTCTCCTAAAGTTTTATAAAACTTATCGGTACCATTTAAATTGTAATAACTATTGTTACAATCTCTAGCTCCCGCTGGTGATTCCATGGCGTTAATTGGCATGTAGTTATCTCTACCAGGTACATCATCGAATGGGTCTATAGTTAAATCTACTTCTTCACTATCGTCTTCTTGTGAAATATCCTTTTGCATTTCTTGTAATGCTTTTAAGAAAGATTCAACAAATTTGACCTCGGGCCAATTGCTAAATTTAGGGTTATTTCCAGGGTAAGATTCAACATCGGTTACAACATCTAAACCACCTACCTTCTTACTTTCAACATATGTTGGCCAAGCCCAAACAACACCGTCTTTTCCCCCCACTTTTTGTTGTACACCTTTATGTTTAAAAGTTTCATTTGAATTTTGGTGGTAAACTTCAGCGTCATGTGAAGCGTCTTTCAGTAATTCTAAAAATAATTCAGTATTAGCTAGTAGTACAGTGAAAAAACTTCTTATCGTTGGTACGAAACCTATCGCACCTTTTATTTTTTCATTAGCTAATCTTTTAAATTCGTTTCTTTTATCATTAAGTACTGAAGTTATTTCACTAACTTTATTTGCTAATTTACCTATAAATATCGTTAAGTCTAATTGATATAAATTATTATCATCATTTGTTATTGTAAAATCAGCATTTTCTAGTGGTGTTAAATTTGATGATACATTTAATTCTTTTAATATTTCATTATAAACCCCCACCTTAATACCAACTTGTCCAGTAGATGAAAAATATGCATTATATACAGCTAACACTTCTGCACTAGTTGGTGATGTCGTTTCCGTATTGGATGTCCCATAAGTATAAAGATTTTGGTTTTCACTTCCACCAGCTTCTTCCCAATCTGCTTTAAAATCTCCAAGAGAACTTTCTATATCTGTTATAATGCCCTCTATATTATCTAAGTCATCTATATCAGATAACTCTGTTGAATTTTGTATTTCAGCTATTGGTCCGTCATCACTATTTCCTTGACCCATTAAATCTTCCACTTTTTTTACATAGTTAAAAATTGTAAAAGGCCTACCATCTAAATTAGTTACTGGGTTAAATTTATTAACACCATTATTGTAACCTAGTTCTTTATAGTATTTTAAATAACTATCATATATACTAATTAATTTAGTATCACTATCATAGTCTTCCATATATGGTGCCGCCATAATATAACCTAAAATTATATCAGATAAAAAAGCGTAAGAATAACCTATAAACTCGGCTCTTGATTTATAGTTACCCGTTCCAGGGTCAAAACTAGTGTTAAATTTATTTACGTGTAAGAAATATTTTACTGGTTGTCCGTAATATCCTTTTACTGTTAATTCAAAAATTGGATACGGTTGGTGAAAAAATGCTCCGTAAGGTGAACATGAACCTTGTTCAAAAAGTGTTGCCCCTCTAATATCTACAAAGTCTATTGTTATTATGGGAACAAAACCTGAATTAAAGTTTATATCTATATTAGTCATCCCAAAAGTCTCTAAATCTTCACCAAGTTTAGAGTCAATACTACCAATATCTGTCCAATTAGTTGTTAAAAAAGATGTCCCAACAGGGGCTTGTCCAGGTGATGTATCCTTGCCTTTAATAAAATTTATTGTTGTCAGTGATTCTTCTTCGTTGTCTATTACTAGACTTTTATTTCTAACCCTAGCTGTTAGGGTTGCATAAATAAGTAAGTCCTCTTGTTCTACACTATCCATGGGTATTGCTCCTGCTGGGTCTAATAAAAGCATGTTACCGTTTTCTTTACAGTAAAGGGCTAAATTATTACCTGAAGGGTCTAGATTTTGGTTTATTCTAGAACAAAAATTAATAGTACTACCGCTCGCCATTTTCTCTTAAGTATTGATTTATTTTATTTTGATAGTCTTGTAGGGAATCCATTAAAGGAAATGGTATTTTTAAAATAGAACCTTCTGGTATATCAAACTCAAGCCCCCCATATTGTGGGTTTGCTAACATAATTAACCAACCGTAGTATGGTGCTCCGTATTGGTCATTAGAAATTTTATCTAACTTTTTTGTTTTTTTCCATTCAACCTTTAAGTCTGTGGATTTTTCTGTTAATTTTATAAAAGGTATAAAAGTTAATTTATCGTTTAATTTAAAATTACCATATCTATCAAAATATCTTTTAGCCATACTTTATTAATTATTATATAAATATGTAAAATGTAAACTTTTTAAGAGTAATTATGGGAAGAAAGTTCCAGGGGGTAATCCTTCTAAAATATTAGCTACCTCTTCTGGGGTTGGTGCGTATTCTTCCGAATATAAATCATATTCAAATATTTCAGTATAAGTTTTGGACTTTAATTTCCCAATACCTTCCTTTCCAACACCTACGGATGTTTTAACTTCTTTAGCGGTGGCTTCTGTTACTTCTCTAGTATAAGTCCATGTCACTTCTAATTTATGTACACCGTTAAATCTTGAGTCTTTTGTGAACCAATCTGTAAAGAATCTTTGTACATCAAATTCTGACAATGGATTAAACTCTTTTGAAGGTAGTGTTTTGTAATCTGAGTATGGTTCAGGGTTATCTAGTCGAGAAGTTATAGTTGTTATATAAGCTCTATCTGTTATAGTATCTGTAGGAATCCCAGAATTTGGTGGATAGATTAATTTCATGTTAACGTCTTTTTGAACGGTATATCCTTGTTCTTTAGCTTCATCAGTACCGATGTAAAAAGAAAACTGTTCTAATTCAATACCACCAGTGCCATCGGGTTTTGTATAATAACCAATGTTACCTATGTTTGTAGGTCCAAGTCCGATAATATCTGGTATTGCAGTTTCTAAAGGAGATTTTGTAGTAAAATAAAGTTTGGTGTCATCAATATCGTCTTCAGGTGTTATAGCTCCTGGGAACATATCTTTTATCATCTGTTGGTCTTCGGCGTCACCAAATAATCCTTGTGTTAAAAATGCAGTTGGGTCTTCTGGTCCGTCTATTGGTGATGCGGTAATTTCACCATCAATTGTGTCTGGAATGCCATCACTATCTATATCAATTATGGTTCCAGGAGCTGACGCTGAATCTATATTTTTTTCTTGGTCTTTATCAGTATTTGTTTTTATTAATTGTGATATCGGTGGTGCTGTTATTCTATCTTGGTCAGCATTTTTTTGATTTTTAAACGCTCCAAATGATACAGTATTACCATCTCTTAATATTTTATTAGCATCTCCTTCGAGTTTTTGTTCTAATGTTTGGTATGTTGTTGTTAATTTACCATTCTCATCTAATTTAAGTGACTCTGAATCGTAATACCTTCTAGGGTTATATACTGAAGTATTAGCGAAATAGTTAAATGACACCGCGTTCTGTAATTGTCTTATTGGTCCATCTAAACTAGCTCCACCAATAATACTAAAATTAAGGTCAACTTTCGCAATCATGGGTTGTACACCGATACCTTCAGGGTTCATATCCCACTGAAGTGGTTCATAGTTGATATTTAAAGAATCTGGTATTATTTTAGTGTGATAAAAATCACCAATCTTTAAAACCAAAACAGGTGGTTTACCAAAAGCCATGTTTTGTGTTTGGTTGTTATTTGCTCTTAGTGAAGGTCCTTGTCTCATACATTGCTGTAAAAATGTTAACCTACTATTAAGTCCTTCAGGTGTCATTGAATGAAATGATGGGTGGAAAAATTTAATTTTTTCTTTTATCCCTTCATATAGAAAAGGGTCTTCCACTTTCAAAGCTTCAAAATATTCACACTCTCTAAATAATTTTTGTACGTTTCTTTTTATTATTTTTTCTGTAGCTTCATCAACATCAACATCTTCACCATTATCACCAGCGTCATTATTTTCAACATCACTATTTTCAACAATATTAGCCGCCTCATTAGCTGATTCAAGTAAAGCTGTAAGGTTTTCATCTTCAGTTATATTAAAAGTGGTTGCCGATATACTATCAAATTCATTTAGTGGTCCAATAAAACCAGGTGGTAAAACCTCACCAAAATTTCCTGAAAACTCATCAGCTGGTAAAAAAGGAAGTGGTTCTATTTTCATATTATCATCAACTAGTTCTGGGTTGTTTTTAGCTGCTAAATTATTATTAATATATTCATGATTTTTAAACAACCTTAAAGTAACTACCCTATCTTCTTTAGCTGTTTTTGACTTAACCCCAACCGATGTTCTTGTTCCGTCAGCATTTTCTGTTTCTAATGGATTACCATCTTCATCTTTATCTCTAGATTTATCTTCACTACTAGAAACAACAATCCATCTACCTTCTTTAGACATTTCTTCATCTGTTCCAGGTTTGTCTATTTTTTTAAAACCAACATAAGGGTAGTAACCATACTGACCACCAACAGAGAAACAATCACTACACAAAGTTGAGTTCATTCCTTTTTCTTCGTCTATCTTTACCCTTGAAGCTGTCCTTGTCTTACCACCACCGTCAATACATTTGTAACCAAAGTCAACTCTTTTAAAGTTGTCTTCATAATAAACATAATAATCTGTATCACCTGTTAAAAGACCTCCAACCCTCTCTATTTGTTCTAATGCTGCTGCAGTACCACTTGGTGGTGGTGGTCCTGCCTCACCTTTAGCTTTTATCTTACTTACCACTTCTTTATAGACTCTATCTGCTCTATCTATGGATAACATTTGGTTGTAGACATCTGTTGATGCCGCACTACAGTTACCATTGAATTCAACACACCAATTTTGTCCTTCAGGTGTTGCTAAAAAATCTATTAAAGAATCTATTTTTTCAAGCCATTCTTCATTCAACATTAAGTAATCACCTTTATTTGTTTTGGAAATTCCGTTTTGTGTACCGGTATCATATTTAACATCTATTTCATCTTGTATTGTTCTACCAACAGTTTTAGCACAGTCTCTTCCTTTACATTTACCATCACTCGTACCATTTCTAAAATAAAAAGAAAGTTCTGTTACGGGTGGTTCTTTAGGTTTTGGAGGAATAATTGGTATTGGAGTTATAATTACTTCTGGTGTTTCAGGGATTACAACTGGTTCTTCTTGTGGGATTTCAATAGTTTCTTCCACAGTTTCTTCAAAGAATTCAGAAACATCTAAACCACAGCCAGCAAAAAACTGATATAATTCTTGTTCTCTTCTATCTTTTAATTTATTTAAAACAGATGGGTGGTCAGTAATTATTGTCCAACTTAAGGTACCTTTTCTTTCCGTATGATTGTAAGTGTATATTGGTTCTGCTCTACCAATAAAGACCTCACTATTCCAATTAGATGTTGTATTATCAGTAAAATTAATGTCATATGGTGGAAACCACATTATTCTACCACCGTTGGGCCCTATTTCACAAGGGTCCAATCCAATTTTTTGTGGTGCGTCAGTCCAAGCTAAATTTTCAATAGAAAACATAAATCTTTTTATGTCATTACCTTTATTTATTAATCCAGCTACTAAACTTTGGTCTTCTAAATAGTCATCACCTGATGTTGGTGCTATTTTAACATGTCCCGTATCTTCTAATACACTTTGGTATGGTCCAAAAAATGGTCCACTAGCTATGTCATCTGGTTTTGTCTTACCACCAGCTCTATATAATTTACTTCTTCTAATTAAATCATAATGGTTTTGGTATGGGCTTCTTGTAGACCAAGAACGACAATAATAATCTTCATTCGCTTCTCTAATTAAATTACCCCTAGAAACGTTTTTGTGTTTAGATACGGGTATTGTATCACCGTCACTAATATATTCTGTTGCTTCAGCTAAATTACTATCAGCATCAAACCTACCAATAAATTTTGCTCCACCTCTAAATCCATCAGCTTCAGAATTGTTTATCATTTTTTGTGTAAAATCTAATAAACCTCTTTTAGCAACACTTTTTTGTCTACTTTTCCAATAAAATAAATTTTTAGTACCCGGTGTTACTTGTGTAAATGGTGTTAGTGGGTTATCCCCATCTTCTAATGAGGGTCTTAATGTTGTATTGTTTGGGAAATACTCACCATCTTTACTTCCGTATTCTGTGTCAGCTGGTTGGTTTAATTCTAATTCATTAAAATTAGAGTTGACATCACCATTTATTGATTTTATTGCTGGGTATTGTCCTTCGGTTCCCATAACATTAAATGGGTCGTTAGGGTTAGTTTGTTTATCAACTAAAGGAATTAAACTATCATCACCAGGGGTTAGTTTATCATTTATTGATTTACCTATTCTACCAAAAATATTTTTAGGTTCACTGTCGGGTTGTTTTTTATTTAATCTTAAATAATTATTACCTCTCTTTTTGGTTGGGTTTAGGTTTTCGAAGAATCCACCTATTTTATTTAGTACGGTATCTTTTCCAGAGTCTTCTTGTCCCCACCCTTTTGTTAAAAGTTCAGGGTTGTATTTACTACTATATACATTTGCGTATAATAATTTTCTTTGTGCTCTACCTGTGTAGTCAATTAGGTCTTCTTGGAAAGCGTTACTACCCAAAACTACTTGGTCACCTCCAGGTAAAATACTTTTAGGGAAATTAGTGCCCGTTAAATTAGCTGTGAATTGGGCTACTTTACCTAAAATACCTTTTCTTTTAGTTATGGTGTAGTCAGGTAAAAATAAACTTTCACCAGCTAATAACCCTAGTGGGTCTAAATTTAATCTACCAACAGTTTCTTCAACAAAATTTAAAGTTATCCTATTACTTAATTCAGTCGCTCTTCTTTCTGTCCCTACTGTCTGTAAATCAGAAGGAAAGTCTATAAAGTTTTCAGGACTAAAACCTAAACTTCTAGCTATTATTGGACCTAAAACATCTGAACCTGAACTTGAAGGGTATTGT
>WLWE01001613.1_pt1 | contig 16161 bp, 14 predicted proteins | sample 6718301 | NCBI WGS metagenome assembly WLWE01 (sample SAMN12718691, study PRJNA515312) | sponge metagenome | isolation source: marine sponge | host: Mycale hentscheli | place: New Zealand: South Island, Marlborough, Capsize Point | collected 2003-05-01 | reverse complement strand
ACTGTGTGCCATTGTGCCATTTCCCAAAACACCCCGTAACGTACCCGACCTTTTTAAAAACATCGGCAACGGTTTCCTCTTCAGGGGACATTCTCTCTTCCCCTCGGGTTACACCACGGACCCCACTGCGATCATGATACCGTCCTGTTAGAAACTCCGCCCGCGTTGGAGCGCAGACAGGCTGCACAAAAAACTGCTCGAGTAATGCTCCGTCACGAGCCAAAGAGTCCACCGCCGGTGTTGATATCGTTTTATTCCCAACGCAGGAGAAGTCGCCCCAGCCAGCATCATCAGCGAGTACTACAACAATATTTGGCTGCCGAGATTCGTCTGCCTGAACAAGGATTCCGCACAACACGACACAAATAATAACGATAGCTGAAATGAATTTCTGCATGAGAATACTTCCGAATGACAAAAGAAGTGATGCGTTCATATTCCGAACCATACGAAATCTATAAAAATTTTCTGACAACAAAAACACTACCAAAGACAACCTCGGCACATTCTTAATGCACAGCGGCCTTCGAAAACAAATTGAGTATTAGGACACCGACAACGATACACCCCATTCCCAGAAATGCCGGTGCGTCAAGTGTTTGGCCATACAAAATCCATCCTACGAGCGTAATAAGAACCAGACCAACTCCCGACCAGACCGCATAGCCGACCCCAACAGGAATTGTTTCAAGCGTCAAGGACAATAAATAGAACGCAAGTCCATAACCTACAACAACAACAAGTGAGGGTATTGGCTTCGTGAATCCCTGAGATGCCTTGAGGCAACTTGTACCAACCACCTCAGCTAAAATAGCAAATGTTAGATAGATCCATGACTTCATAAGGCAGGCTACTTTCCGAAAAAAAGGGTTTCTTGCACGTGCCCGAAGCCTTGTGACATTTTTTACCAAAGAGGTTACTGTTTCTGGTACACCCGAACATAATCAATCTGCATTTCATCAGGCAGTTTTGTCACATCAAGCCGTGGCCGTTCCCAATGTGAGCAGAGAAGGCTTAGGACTACGTACTGCGGAACCTGAGAAATTGCTTTGGTGTCTCGCATGATTTCGACACCGTCCCAGAAAAAAACACACGCCTTTTCCGTCCAGAGCAGACCATAGACATGAAAGTCTTTGCTGAGATCACCCATTGGGCTCTCTGGACGACTCTCAACTGGTCCTCCCATTTTGGGGAAATCCGGAATTGATGGACTCCTCACTTTTCCAGGTATACCGTCGTTTGTTGTACCCCAATAGTAAATGTTCATACCGGCCCAACCACGACGGCGACCTGCACCGAACCATTCAATGATATCCATTTCGGTCCCACTCTTATCTGGCTGATCAACGAAACTCTGAAAATGTGGCGTCTGCACCCAGAACGCCCCATGATGTCCTTGATTTTTCTGGAACTTCAGCCGGCACTCAAAATAGCCGTGCTTCCAATTGTGTCGGCCACGTGTCTGAATATAACTGGCATGGACTTCTTTATTTCGCCAGAGAGTTCTCAGGTGTAGGAGTCCATCTGCGACACGTATTGTTCCTTCAGAGTTCAGCAATGCCGCATCGCGCGTCTTATATGAGGGCATTGTCCAGTTATCTGAGTTGAGAGATTTTCCTTCAAACTCATCACGCCACACAATCCGATAGTCTGTTGGTATGCACGCGGGCAGTTCCGACCTATCCAAAAGCCTAGAATCTATTTCTTCGCAAAGGCCGCTGACGCTGGTGCACAACAGCACCAGACCCACCACACCTTGAGAGAGCAAATATTGCATCAGCCGATAAATCAGACGTTTATTCTCGCAATATAGTTGAGCAACATTCATCAAATTTTAATCGTTACGTATCTGTGTGAATCGAGGACTACCTTAATAGAACTTAAAAACACTACTCACCGGTAATAAGATCTCTTGTTGCAATGAGTTCACGGGCCATGCCCGCAATAACATCTCCACTTGCAACCCCCGGCAATACCGGCCAAGTATAGGTTTCAACTTCAAGATGTGGTTCATAGGGCAGTTGGCCCAGAGCATGAAGTGCTCGAATAAGTTCCGGCCTTGTTGTCCCTAACGGCCCAAGACGATCTGCATCGACCGGAACATGAAAATGCACTCGCCATTTTTCTGCCTGCTGCCAGTCAGGAGGTGGATCGAGTGCAAGTTCTTGAGACAGGTCCGTGTGGCTGATCATTCGGCCATCTGAATGACGTGCAAAGGTCTGATGAAGATAGCGTTGTTCAGCAAATGTCGCTAACGCTTGGCGTGCTTTGTCGTCTGATGGTTTGTCGAGTTCGATCGCACAACTTATTTGCACCTTATTGATACGAATATCAGCCATAGCCAACTCACGAATAGCTGTGTCCGCATCTTCAAACTCAACAGCCTGATGACAGACGTCGTAGCAGACACCGATGTGCTGGCGAACCAGTCCACCAATTCCTGCTTTATCAGCAGTATCCCACAGTATCTCAAAAAACTGAATGGTCTCGGGGGTCGTCTCCAAAAGACAGAATGGCTCAGGCTCGATAGCCAACCGAATGATCTTTCCAGTCTCATGATGTAATCTGTCAAGGTCGCGAGCCAACTGCATAAGTTGATCGATAGCCCTTTTAGAAAAGTCCGGGGCTTGTGCTGCCTGCTTATACGCAAGTGGCAGTGTTGAAATACTGCCTTCGTCTTCTCCTGTTACTATTCCAGCGAGAAATTGGCTACAAAGTCGGGTGTACTCAAGACGACGAACATCTGACCAGTCTGGGAGGTAGACCTTTTCCTTTACGCGTTCTGAATGAAAATCACCAAAAGGAAACGCATTGAGTGAAAAGCACTGAAGCCCTTGATCAGCCAGAAGACTCGCAATGCTTTTTGTAACAGTCGCATCGTGAGCCACTTTAGAAACAACAACTTCGGGCAACCAAAGGCCAATCCCAATACCAAAGCCACATTGTTCCTGAACAGAACGAGCTTCTTGGGAAATTATTCTCTCAAGATCGTCGCGTGACCGACAAGGGTGGACGTTCGTGCAATAGGACAAGGGATAATGCATGGCCTGCTCTGTTCCCAAAAAAGTGATTTATGTTGATGAAATTGCCTAAAACCTCAATGGCTCACTGTCTCAAATTCATATCTGGCAAGAACATGTCATTGGCTCTTCCTTTCAACCCAGATATCATCCACCCCTATCTCTTTGTCTATCTCGTAAAGACATTTCCGAAATACGTCTTCGGCATATCTAGCCGTGTTTTAAGGCTGTTACATCCAGCATTCGTTCGAGAGCAACAACAGACCAGTGTGCAGTATCTTGATCAACACGAATTACATTGACAGGATTCCCTGACTCGAGGTGCTCAAGGCTCCAACAGAGATGTGCCAAATCGATACGATACATGGTCGCACACATACAAACCGTCGGTGAGAGAAATCGGATCGTCTGTTCAGGGTGCTCTTGCTCGAGGCGTCTCACAAGATGAAGTTCTGTGCCTATTGCCCACGACGTGCCAGGGGCAGCAGTTTGTATCTGATTAATGATGTAACTCGTTGAGCCAGCGAGGTCAGATTTTTCGACAACCTCCAATGCACACTCCGGATGGACCAGAACTTTGACATCTGGAATGTTCTCTCGCATCGTGGCAACATGCTCCGGACGAAACATTGCATGCACGCTGCAATGGCCCTGCCAGAGAATCACTCGACTTTTTTCCAGAGTTGTTGAATCATTGCCACCAAGTCGTGGATCATGAGGATTCCACACACACATCTGCTCAAGTGGGACACCCATTGAGTTGGCGGTATTCCGGCCAAGGTGTTGATCCGGAAAGAAAAGGACTCGTTTCGTTTTAGCAAAAGCCCACTCAAGAACAGCACGAGCATTACTTGATGTGCAAACAATACCACCATGCCGGCCACAGAAAGCCTTCAGACTGGCGGCAGAATTAATATAGGTCACTGGAGTAATTTCATCGGTGTCAATAATCTCACCAAGATCAGCCCACGCATCCTCCACCTGTTCAATTGCTGCCATGTCAGCCATTGAGCAGCCCGCTGCGGTATCGGGCAATACGACATTCACTCGTGAACCATTTCGACCTGCTATCTGCTCAGGTCGATTGACAAGAATATCTGCTGTCTCTGCCATAAAGTGAACACCACAAAATACGATGGCTTCGCAGTCTGTTCGTTCTGCGGCAGATTTTGAGAGTTGGTAGCTATCCCCTCGCAAATCTGCATGAGCAATCACAGCATCCTGTTGGTAGTGATGGCCAAGAATCAGCACACGCGACCCGAGACGCTGTCGCACTTCGTCAATCCGACTCGCCAGAGTAGCGTCATCCAGCTTTCGATAGGCCTCTAACGGACCCGCTGCCAGAGGCTCATTTGTTGGTATTTCCACTCTCATCATCCCTACAGTATAGGCTGTCGCGGCGGTCCCTGTGCGGCGACCGTCTGGCATCTTATACTTCTGGCTTCTCGTTGGAAGCAACGAGATGGCCATCCTCCGATGTTGGCTACTGTTTCCGATTAACCATTTCACCGTTGCACAGAAGGCTGGCGAGCGTCCATGGCGAAAAAGATCGCAAAGAAAAAGGCTGCCAAAAAAACAACAAAGGCTGCCAAAAAAACAACAAAAACAGTGAAGAAGGCTGTCAAAAAAACAGCCAAAAAGAAGGCTGTTAAAAAAGTTACGAAAAAAAAGGCTGCGACCAAAAAAGCTGCCAAGAAAAAAGTAGCTAAGAAAGCAGCCAAAAAGCGAGCAACCCGAAAAAAGGTTGTGAAAGACGTTCGCCTGAAGGCGTACTGGGGAGTCTTTAACTCCGGCCTAAAGCGTCTTGCTGTCTTCGAATATGCTGACAAGCGTGCTGCCGAAAAGAAGGCAAAAGAACTCTCGAGTGGGCCAAAAGGCAATCACTTCATCCAACTCGTTAAAGAGCCAATCACTGAGGCATAACGCATTTTCCGTGGGGCTGAACGATTACGTGTTAGCCCCACGGGCTCTGCCAGTCACCCCAGGCCTCAAGATACCGTGCCAGTCCCGATGACTCGGTTGCTTTGCTCCGAATCCAGATATGGGCTGCTTCAATCAATGACTGTTCGTCTGCCAGAGAAATTGCGCCGGCAACTACACGGCTCCGCAGATAAACAAAGTACGTGTCCAGTACATCACTTCGACAATAGTCGTGGATTTCACGTGCTCGGCCACCGTCCCAAAGGTCTTGAACCATGTGACCAGCCACATCAAGTTTTCCCGGCTTGCCGATGAGGTTGGCAGCCAGAGAAAGACCTCCCACAAATCGGCTTGCACCGTTATTGGTTAAGAATTCGTGCAGGTCGAGATGTGCAGCACTGTTGAATCGATTCCGTGGCTGTTCAAAACTACGAGCATTTTCGGCAATCCACTCAGGAATACCCAGTCCATACCGAAACGCACAAACCTCAAGCAGTGGCATATCAAAACCACGGCCGTTGAATGAAACAAGCTGTGGCTGACCATTTTTCCGCCAGCCTTCCCAAAATAATCGCACGATTTCATGAGGGCGCGACATTTCTTCATCAAGAGCTACAAGATCAATCAATGAATAGTCATCGGCAACCGTGGCAACAACAAGTGACACGGGGAGTTGAAATGTATATGGAATAAAATCTTTCCCATTTTGCTCAAGAAGTTCGGAACGATACCGCTGAATTGCTTCGGTCGGTGAGAGTTTTTCTCCCGGATAACGAATTTTTGCAATGAGTTCTCCGTCTGCTGCTGACTCGATATCAAATACGAGTCGTGCTGTCCTTTGTTTTGCCATTCGGAAACTCTCCTTCTAATATGAGGCTAGAGTAAGTCGATAATCAGCATGAGAATATCGGGGCACGAATTCCTCATTCTCTTCCACTCCACACCCGGGTTGAAGATTTCAAAACTCTCTATCAACTCCGCAATGGTAATCTCACCATCAACCTGATGCGGCTTACCATTGAGTGTATAATTCATGTTTATTGAATTTGATCGAGTGGAACTGGTGATCGCTGTTTATCAGATTCGACCACGGCCGCGAGCACCCTCTGAATTTCATACGCATCCCAAAAGTCGGCAAGGGGCACCACCGGCTCACCGCCACCGATCACAGTCAACATGTCGGCGGCCTGATTAATAAAGCTATGTTCGTACCCAAGGACATGTGCGGTAGGCCACCACGATGCCGCGTAGGGATGGTTGGCGTTGCCGTCGGTGACATTAATCGTGCTCCAACCCTGCAACTCTGCTGGGAGAGTTGCGTCGTACCAATCAAGTTCATTCATGCGCTCGAAATTGAATCGAATCGCTCCGTTTTCGCCGTGTATCTCCAGACGATTTGCATTCTTATACCCCGTCGAAAGACGTGATGCCTCGAACGTGGCCAATGCACCACTGGCCATTTTGGCAACGAATAGCACGATATCATCGACCGTGCTTGCACCTTTTTTCTGACTTGTCGCCGCGCCGCGTCCCGAAATTTCTCCGCCGCCGCTCTCTAAAATCACTCGCTCCTTGATCACCGTTTCCATCGTGGATCCGATCACCTCGCTGATTTCATCACCTGTGATGAATCGAGCGGTATCGATGGTATGGGCGCACAGATCACCCAATGCTCCGGATCCGGCCACATCGCCCTCGAATCGCCACATCAGTGGTGTATCCGGCCCCGCCCAATCTTGAAGATAACAACCCCTGATCTGATAAATCCGACCGAGCTTCCCTGCTGCACACAATTGATGAGCGAAGGCTATTGCAGGACATCTTCGATAGTTGTACCAGACGAATGTTTTTCCAGTCGCCTTCTCTGCAGCTTCCACCATCTGACGAGCATCGCTCAACGTCCCCGCCAGAGGTTTTTCGCAGGCGACATGTTTTCCAGCTTCGAGTGCCGCAATCGTGTGTTCGGCATGCACATTGTTGGTGGTCACTACATCAACCAGATCAATCGCTTCGGAATGAACCGCCGATTTCCAATCCGTTGCACAGTGCTGCCATCCCCAACGGTCAGCAAATATTTTTAGCTCTTCCTGATTACGGGCCGCGACCGTGTGCATCACCGGCTTGCAGGGCAGATCAAAAAACTTATTCACCTTTAGGTACGCATTTGAATGCGCACGGCCCATGAATTTCGTTCCAATCAGGGCGATATTACAAAGGTTGGTATTCGCAGTCTTAGCAGACATCTTAAAACTCCTGAATTGGAAAACTATTTGAATCGCTCGGTAGTACGTATATCAATATTGCACGTCCGTCCACTTTTGTTCTCGACTGCTCTGGATAATCGCATCGCAGATTGCCATCTCCTTATGGCCGTCGACAAACGTACTCCAATCGGGATTGTCGGGCATTTGGCCTTTCTCTACCGCGCGATACACATTGCGGAATAAATTCTTGGGGCCATCCGGGTAGGCTTCGGGATGACCACCCGGGTAATGGGCATACTCTTTGGCAGCGTCGTGCAGCAAGGATGGATCTTTGACCAAGATTTCATTGGCTTTTTCCCGATAACCGATCCACATATCGTTTGGTTTCTCTTGATCCCATGCTAATGCACAGCGGGATCCATCGAGTTCGAACGAAAGCCGATTCTTCCGACCGGCTGAAACCTGGCTGACACTGAAAACGCCACGAGCCCCACCCGAGAGTTCAATCAAGACGGAGGCATAATCCTCGGTGTTGATCTCTTGCGGTTCGTAATCACTGGGCGAGAGTTCCTTGCCGGCATATGTCTCAATTTGTTTTTTGGGTTTCATCCGCGTCTTGTGTACGGTACGCATATCGGCCATGACGCGAACGATGCTCTCGCCAGTAATGAACTGCAAGAGATCACACCAATGACTTCCAACGTCTGCGACCGCTCGACTGTCTCCTGACATTTCCGGTTGCAACCGCCAATTCCAGTCTGTTTGGAGGTACAGCCAGTCTTGCAAATAGGAGCCGCGGAGAGTGAATACTTCACCCAACTCCCCTTGTTGGACCATTTGTCTGGCGTGCTGAACCAGCGGATAGTAGCGATAGTTGAAATCAACGGCATGGATCAGACCCGACTCCGATGCAAGCTGAACAAGTTCCCGGCTCTCTGTACTGTTCATCGCAAGAGGTTTTTCGCTGATCACATGCTTGCCGGCAGCAAGGATATCTTTGTTTACCTGATAATGCAGGTGATTCGGTGTGCAATTGTGAACGACACGGACCTGAGGATCGGCCAGAAGTTCACGGTAATCGCCGTACGACTTCTCAATGCACAAAAGATCAGCCTTACTGCGGGCCAACTCGGCATTGGCTTCGGCCAGGGCAACAAATTCGACGTTTCCCAATCGCCTTCCAGCCTCGACATGCACCGGACCAATAAATCCAGTGCCGATTACTCCGGCTGCGATCTTCTCTGCCATTGTCTCACTCTCCTTTAACTCTAGAAATAAACCCGCGCCGTCGCTTTGCTCAACCCACGACTTGTGATCTTATCGGTTCGCTGATAGTTCTAGCAACCGGCCGAGCATCGTTTTGCGTCAGGCACCTCGAGATGAGCTGCTTCTCAATGGATATCAGCGAATGGTTTGGAAGGTGATTGTAAACACCCGTCCACCAGTTCTGCCGAGTGCTGCATTTTTAGCGAAGGCTTGACTATAGGTTGCCAACGGCACAATTGCGTCCTGTTGCTACTGAATATCCAGCCTCAGATAACCAACTTCCTTTGTCGCTTGACGGTTCAGATTCCCAGTTCACTCGCAAGCCAAACGTCGTTGCGATGCATCACAATCGCTTGTGCCAAAACTGCACATTGCCGCTCCCTCCAGAACACTCGTTCGGATGATGCGACTGGTGGCCATCGAGCCCTGTTCACAGGTTTCTACTGAACATACCGTTCGTTGCTATAAATAACCCGTGGCGCAAAAATCCCTGCCGTCATTAGTTGGCACAGCGGCATGAAAAACGACTCGGAGAGAGCGTCGCACAAGCCAAACAGCGGCTAGAGTCCCGGAACCTTGCGAAACCAGTGGGAGGCATGGTCCAACCCTGATAAGATACCTCCTAAGAATTCTTCTGACTTTCAAAACAGGCGACTCAATGGGCTTTTCTGACCGCGGATATTACCGCTTTGACAACTCATTTCAGCGACAATCTGATTGGACCGCGGTGATCACTCTCATCATTGCCAATGTTGCAGTATGGGTACTCAATCTCTTTGGTGGTCGTAATTTTTCCATCAATAACATTCTCGCACTCCGAGGAGATCTCCCCGAACATCTGCTGGAATGCTGGAAGCTTATTTCCTATGGCTTTGCACATGACGCACAATCACCCTGGCATCTTGCATTCAATATGCTTGCCATCTTTTTTTTCGGGAGAGCTGTCGAACAGGTGCTTGGTAAAGCAGAGTTCCTTCGGTTCTATTTTGTTGCAGTTGTTGTGTCCGGGTTGGCATGGGTTCTCAGTGTCAATTTATTCTCTGAAGAAATTCTACCCGGTAGGACGTATCTCATTGGTGCCAGCGGTGGGGTGATGGCAGTTCTGGCTGTCTTTGTCTGGTACTTCCCTCGGCAGGAAGTTTTGATCTGGGGTGTTCTCCCTGTTCCCGCGTGGGCGCTCGGCATTCTTTACTTTGTCACCGATATCCAAGGGGCAACTCAAGGTGGCGGGAATGTTGCACATGTCGCACATATTGGTGGCGCGGTTTTTGGCCTACTCTATGCCTGGCGAGGATGGAGCCTCAGTGGCCTGTCTGACTTAGGTGGAAGACTCAAACAGATGCGGCGGCGTTTTAAGGTTGTTCGACCAGATGACGATCTTGATCACTCGCGCGCAACCACCGAAGATGAGCGGAGTCTTCAATTGAAAGTTGATGAGATTCTTGAAAAAATCAGTCGCTCTGGTGAGTCGAGTTTAACGAATGATGAACGCGAGACACTCACCCGTGCAAGCCGACGTTTCAAAGGGCGTTCCCAGTAAAAACAACTTTTCAAGACAGCGTTGTTATCGAAGGATATTTTCTTGTGGTTGCGATACCACCTGCAAGTCGTCGCGACTGGCGGATCGTATGTGGTCGACACGTGTGACGAACTGCTGGAACTCTTGTTCGTCAAGCTTCCCGGATAGCACTGAATGCACCTGCCCTGCTGTGTTCAGTACAACAACGTTTGGCTCTCCCGGAATAATGCCGAACATTCGTTTCAGTGTCCCATCAAAGTCGAGCCAGATTGGAACGACTGGAGAATCTTTTCGCATACGAGCTCGTGCAACCGGCTTGAGTGCTCTCGGTACTTCTGTCAGTGAGGCTACGGGAATAACACGAACGTCTGGCAGTGCAATCCCAGCAGGCCAATTTGCGATTCTGCGCACTGGCTGTTTCGACCACGCATCAGAAGAAACTTCATCAGCTGTTGGATGAAAATGGAGATGGAGCTTTCGTCCAAGATGAAGTGACTCTTCGGCACCGTGGCGTTCGGCATACACAAGAATGACAACATCTCCGAGATATTTGCTTGTTTCGCACGGGGTTTGAAATTGATCCTCCATAACCACATTCATCACGCCTTCGGCATGCACAACTTCGAGAGATCCAAGTAGGAATCCGAGCAGAAGACCAAGGCGGATAAAACGATAACGATACGACATGGCGAGTTACTTTCTATCACGATCAAAGGTTAGGCAGCCTGTCGGCGATCATGCAAAGGTGGAAAGGCTAATACCTCAGCATCTTCAATGTCATGCTGATCTTCATCCATTTCTGCTGAACCGGGACGCAGAATGCCGAGGATTGCTGGGAGAAAAACAAGTGATGTAAGAGTGCACATTGTCACGCCGAGCGTGAGAAGCCGTCCCAGGCTTTCAAGCCCACGATGACTGGCAACCATGAGTGCACCGAACCCAAGAATTGTCGTTAGCGCATCGACCATCACGGCATTCGCTGTTGATGGACTGATACGATATTTGCCAGGCCGTTCCAGTGCATCGTGGACAATATGAACGCCGTAATCGACAGCTATTCCAAGAATAAGTGGGATGCCAATCAGGTTTGCTGGATTGAGGTCAATTCCAAGCACGCCCATCAGGCCAAGGGTTAACGCCATGCCAGCTGCAAGTGGCATGGCTGCCAAGAGAGAGTGAGTGAGACTTCGAAAATCGAGCCAAAGGACTGCAATAATTACAATGAGTGAATAGATTGCAGCCTGCTCATAACTTCGTTTCATTTCGAGTGATGCTTCATATGCTTGAAGTGGATTGCCAGTAGCTTTTGGATCAACACTACGCACATCACTCACAAACTTTTTGAGGGCCTCAAAATTCCAGATATCTCCGCGCCCATAAATTTTGAGTAGATGCTTACCACTCGAGCCAACAAATCGATCAACGAGACTTGGAGGCAAATCATCGAGTGATGGAGCGACTGGGTCTGACACAGCAGCGAGTGCATGGAGTCGACTGAGAAGTTCACCAGCAGCGCGTTGCTGAAACATAGCCAATGCCTGGTAACATTCTTCGGGCCTCATTCGCCTGAGACAATCACGAGTTCGTTCAAGATGCCAGGCGGCCCTCATCCCACCTGGCCGTCGTGCTGCCTCTGCCTGGGCCCATCCCAGCGACTCACCCAACGCGTCAAGGCGGTCGAGCGGAATCTGCGGAGGCCGTTCTGGCAGTTGTTCCAGCCGCTTCCCTATTTGCGTAATGAGTGGCGTCTTGACTTCCTCATCTCCTGATAGAAGTGAAGCTATTTCATCGACTCGTTCGACGGTTGTTAAACTGGCAAGTTTTTCTTTGCGTGCAAGTAATTCCTCACGAGAATCGGCAATTGACAGGGCATACCAAACGCTCTGATCACATTCCTCAAGTAATTTCTTTTCAACTTCAACGCTCTCGAGGCCCTCGGGTTGAAGATTGAGAAGATTATGATCGTAGCGAAGGTCATGAATCCCTGAACTTAGTGCGAGTGTTCCTGCTACGGCTGCCAACAACACGAGACGAGGGTGTTGCGCAAAGGGTCGCAACCAACTGTGTACAGGAACAGGTTCAGGGATGCTTCTCCCAAAGCGACTGCGATCAATAATCGCAATAACAGCCGGCAACACCATAAGTTCAGCAGCACAGCACAGCAGAATGCCACCGCCTGCAATCAGTCCCAACTCAGCAACACCCACAAAGCTGGTTAACGCTGCCGAGAAGAATGCGATTGAGGTCGTTATCGCACCAGTAAGAATACTTGGCCCTACAGAACGGCTCGTTTCTATAATGGCAGACTCACAATCATGCCCTTCACGACGCATCGCAAGGTACCGACCGATGTAGTAGGTGCCATAATCAATTCCCACACCAATCATGGTGACCGTGAACGTCACACTGAGAATATTCAAATGACCAACACTTCCAGTAGCCCACGCAAAAGCCCATGCCATCCCGATTACCAGGACGCCGTTTGCCATCAGTGCGTGTCGAATGCCTCCGAAGCCAGCCACGATAACAATCGCCACAGCCGCAAGAGACAGCCCACTCGCCCACACCATTGACTGTTGGCTTGATCGCATTTCATCATCTTCCATTACTGGCAGTCCAGTAAGTCCAATGGTTGCATTCGCGTGACGTTGTGACACAACATCGATCTCGTTCCGTAAGGTATCTGTTGCTACTGAGGCACCGGAAAAACCTTCCTCTTCTTTAGCTAAACGCAGCAAGACAAAACCGAGTGTTCCCTCTTTTGCCAAAAGGTACTGACTGGAAAGATCGCGAAGTGTTGACAAGCTCCCCGGCATACGTGGCCAAGGTGAAACATAGTCCTCAGGTAACACGTCATGGAGCCGTCCTCTTTCAGCGGCCTCCAAACTTACCAGCAGGCTTTCACTATATCGCTCGAGCATCTGGATCGGTGGTTCATCGTGTTGCATCTCTGTCTGTTGTCCAGAAACAACAGTAGCCGCCAGACCACCAACCATCGTGCCGACCTTCAGTTGGCTCCAGCCTCCAGCCAGAACCGGTTCAGTACGACTAATAAAACGATCGATTGAGGCTAAGTCTTGTGGAGAAACATAGTGAAGTCCCTTGGCACGAATTTGAGTGAGATCAACTTCGTGAAGGATTGAATAAAAGAGATCACTCTTCTGAGAGAGTTGCTGTGAAAGATCTTCCAGAGCAGCTACAGTTGCCGACCGATTCGTGCCTTCAACCACAACAACAGCGTCATCATCTTCACCGAATTCATGGATATAATCGATCCATAACTTGTTGTATTCACTATCAGGATCAAGGAGATCAACACGGCTGACCTTGTATCCTAAAGATTGTGAGGTCCATACTCCCGCGGCCCCTGCTGTCAGCACGGCAACGATCAAAATAAGCCATGGACGTGCGAGACACTGTTCTGCCCAGGCAACCATGAGGCGACTCAGTAGACTCTTCCCATGGTCCGTTGATTTTTTTTTATTCAGTCGCAAGCGACTCATTTTTCCAGAGGAACGTTTTATTCCTGCTTGGGTGACGGAATTATCTTCAGTGTGATCCGACATGGAAAAAGGGTGCGGCTACCTTCCAGAATTGCTGAGCTCTCGAATTCAAAAATCTCTATAAAATAGGTGAGGCGAGAGCATAGAGATGGAAACCAGCCGGGCCAAGACCTCATCGACCAGTCAAAAGACGTAGGATGCGCAAGAATGCCAAATTATTCCGAATTTTCACTGGCCCACGTGGCATGAAACGTCCGAGAAATGGGTAGGTCAGAGATCAGCAAAACTGGTTGACTGACATCTTAGGGGTTTTGGTAGGGGGGCAACTTATGCAGAAAACGCTGCGTAGCAGCGTCGTTATGGCAACAACGCCAACGATCGCTACTTTTCTTTTTATTTTGACATGCGTTCTCTGGGTAGACAACTCCGTCTGTTGCGGTGCATCTCAAGAGCCGGTTCCTTCATCACAGAACAAATTCATTGCCCCTGGAACCGACTGGGGAAGTTCAAGTCGGCATGCACGACGTCGAGCAGAAGAGGCACTGCCACTCCATCAAATGGCAGAATCTGATCGGCTGGCAATTCAAAAATCTCTTCAGTCGACCACGCTTTACCGTAGGCTTCCTGTGGAACTTTTTGCATGTGACGGCAATCTTCTGGGTTTTTCTCTCGACAAGCCAGAAGCCATTGTGGACATCTGGAGATTGCTTGGGATTAGCAGACTGTCTTTAGATCCTACTGGACCTGATCAATGGCAGTTCGCCGATGGATATGGCACTGTCGGCCAATTACGACTCGCTTATCGAGCACGAAGACAAAATGGAGGTATGCTTGTTTTTCACGGAAAGGGTGCCTATACAGGTCCCCTCTCACCAAAAAACCTAACGGGTGGATGCGTCCTCATGGTCCGGTATCGTGAAGCTGAACCCACGGTTGACGGGAGACTGCGTCAAGCCATTCAGGTCGATGCTTTCCTGGACATGGATGGAATTGGCCTTGAAATCGTCACCCGCACACTCCAGCCTCTTATCGCTCGATCGGCTGCAGCCAATCTTCATGAGATCTGTCTTTTTATGGCGAGCCTCTCTGATGCGGCCATAGCGAATCCTGACGCTGTCGCCACACTCGCTGGAAGACTCACTCGAACTTCTGAATCTGACAGAAAAACTTTGGCTGCAATTGCCAGTACCGTTGGCACCCGTCGAAACGATCAGCATGCTCGTCCGAATCATCTTGCTGATAATGAAACGAATGTGAGTGCTGATCAAGTCTCAGTCGACCTCGCATCCCGATGGCTTCCATCAGATGAACTTGACCATTACAAGAAGCAATAAAAGATTTGTTTTCGTGAGACCTTGATAATGGACTACGGCTCATGGCTGTAGATCACTCGCATTACGAATCAGCATCTGGCAGACCACCAAGTGTTGCAAAAAGTAGTCGTCGTTGTACTTGACCTGAAGAGTCACGAGTGAGACTGAATCGATCGAGAACATCGTCATTGACCATACTCCGGATGTGCGCCGTCACCAGTCCCTGAGGATTCTGACTGCCGCGGGCGGTTTGATCGAGCGACTGGCTTTCGAGGTTCCTGATACTGGCAAATCCGAATGCCGACCAATCAGCTTCCTGAAATGGCTTTGTGCTCACCATCCGATGAACAGCACCACTCGCGTGCTCTGCATAGAGCACACGACGATCACCAATCTGTTCAGATTCTTTTACGAGCCAGGAACCATGGAATGGTACGCCCACAGCAGACTGTTCAATAATGTCCCCAATAGCTGGAAGCTTGGGTTCATGCAGATTAGGCAATGCTTTGAGTGGCTTGAATATATGCACTGCATCCAGTGGAATTGATTCAATTGGAGTGCCCGGGTCAGAAAACGTGTGGACCGAAACCTCGCTCTTTGAGACGCCGACAAGATGTCCTGCAATCTGTACGGCTCTTCGAACGGGCGTCGCGTGGTCAATTCTGCCGAGGCTACCAATACCACTCTCGACATCGAAAGAAAGCACTTCAAGATATTGGAAGGGTGGCTTCCATCTTGGCATTGGCATGACATCCGGAATAGGCACCGGCGGCTGCCCAACTAAAGGCTCCGGAAAAACAATACCAGGCAAATCAATAAAATCACTCGGAAAGCCAATACGTCCGTTCTGGCTAGCACGATTGTGTGTTTGCACCGGGAGTGTCACGACACCTTGCTCTGGAAAGAACCCAAGTGCTAAATGATCGCCATCGCCTCGACGCCAGCGGCTCCCAGTTATCTCAGTACTGCTACTCCTGTCATCTGTGAGTGAGTAGCGATGCGCAAGCAATGGATTTGTAGAATCAGAGACGTCAAAAATTGAAACCTGAAGGCCACCCATACGGCCGGTCATTTCATCTGCATCTGAGCCTATCGTTAACAAGTACTTTTCATCGAGTGGCTGAATGTGATCAGAGAATCCTGGCACATGAAGTTCTCCGATCAACACGGGATTGGTTGGAGAACTGAGATCGACAACAAAAAGTGGATCTGTCCTCAGGAACGTTACAAAATATGCTCGATTTCCAGCAAAACGCACTGAGTAGAGATTTTCATTCGAAGCGAGGCCACGAAGCGCTCCAACCTCTATCAGGCTCTCTGCCTGGTGTTCGAAGACAAGAACACCACTGCCTTCATCCCATGTTTCAACAACAACCCGCAGAAAACCTTCGTGCTCGTCCACTGCAAATTGATTAA
>WLWE01001607.1_pt1 | contig 16201 bp, 10 predicted proteins | sample 6718301 | NCBI WGS metagenome assembly WLWE01 (sample SAMN12718691, study PRJNA515312) | sponge metagenome | isolation source: marine sponge | host: Mycale hentscheli | place: New Zealand: South Island, Marlborough, Capsize Point | collected 2003-05-01 | reverse complement strand
AGTTGTTAGTTATCAAAGAAGTGTTGTTAACATTTTGTGTTTGATTAACAGTACTTGTTACAACAGAAGTATTGTTGTTGGTATTGGTTGCGGTTGAGTTGGACGTTGAATTAATTGTCGTATTATTAGTATTGAGATTTGTATTTGTTGAAGTGCTAGTAGATTGATTTACATTGGTATTGTTATTGGTATTGGTATTATTACTAGTAACAGTTGATGTCGTCGTAGTTGTATTCGTTATGTTTGAGTCCTCAGCTAGTAGTAAACTACTAACAGAAGCGACTGATACAAATATTACAAAGAGATCTCGTAAAGTCTTTTTCATTGTTCATTTCCTTTACTCTCCTCTCGCTCTGATTTACACACGCCTTGGCACTTATAGTCAACAGATTTTTGTTCTACAGGTACTTCTTTGCAACATTTTTTTTCTTTAAGTATCATATCCATATGTAAATACTCCTTGTGGGCCTCCTTTTGGTTTAGGAGGTGTTGCTACGTTAGGTGTTCCACCAGGTAAACCATAACTAAATGCACCTGTCATTTGAGGAGCTTGTCTTTGTACTCCTCTGTAATTAGCTAAATCAATTTCGCCACCACCTTCGGCTTGTTTTTGTTTAGCTAATGTTTCTAAATCACCTAACAATGATTTGTAAAAATCTTTACCAGCCTCTTCGCCTTTAAATGTTTTTCTAAATATAGAACCACCATCTCGTGTAGATTGATCTCTCCCATCAAAATAATCTAATCTATTTCTAAACCCTGTAACATCTCTGTTACCTATGTTATATGCAAGTCCATCTCTACCACCGTAATTAACTTGAATATCTCCTTTTAAATCAACACCATACTGTTCTTCTATCTGTTGAATTAAAGGAATAATTGGTTCCATTATTTTCGTAGTTTGATCTACATTTTCTTGACTATATTTACCACCTTCCATGCCAAAACTTACAGGTTTAAATTCATCTAAATCAATTGATGTGTAACCAGTTTTATTAGAAGGTTTTTTGTTGCCCAATAAACTAGCAACCAAAGCCGCTCCAGCTAACCACGGTGCAGCACCTGCAAGACCTGAGAAAGCACCAATACCTGAAGCTCCAGCTCCCGCTAAAGTTCCAAGACCAGATGCTAAAGATGGATCGTCAATAAAGTCAGCTAAAGATAAGATACCACCAACAGTTCCAAGAACATTACCTATGCTTGTTATTCCTGACCCTGCTTGTCCAGCTCCACCGAAACCTGTTGCTGAGGCCCCTGTACCACTTACACCTGGAATAAAAGATCGAGGTTGATTAAAGAAACCAGATATACCACTATATTGTGGAGTTGCGTTTTCTATATTAGGAACTTTACCAGCAATAAATTTATCAGCTGTTGGAACTAAATCACCACCGAATGCACTTGGTTTACCTGTTATGTAATTATAAAAATCTTTTATTTCTGATAGTGGTTTCATTGCAGCTGGTGAACCATCAGCATTGAGTAAAGATGAAAACTCTCCTCCTCCACTTACTATAGGAGATTTTCCGAATGCTTGACTTAAACTTCCTAATCCAGATGAAAGGCTACTTAGTATTTTAGTAGGAGAGGCATATCCACCTACAGGCCCTCCAGAATAATTAGGATTAACTTTACCTTGCCCAAAAATACTATTTGGTCCCATAAAATCTTCAACTCTATCAGGAAAATCATTTATAAATCTGCCAGTTCCTTTAAAAAAACCACTAGCATCTTTTGCGTTAGCCCATGTTGGATCAAGAAAATAATCTAATTCTTTAAAACCTCTTCCAATAAAAGGTATGTCTTTAAGAATTGGAACATTTCCAATATCCATTCCTGTTAAATTTTTTCCAAGTAATGCAGCTCCAGCTGTTCCTATACCACCTAAAACTAAACCTTCTCCTATAGTTCCTTTAAGCATTTCTTCTATTTGTTCACCAGTTCCTGGCATGTCATAGCTTCCATACTCATTCATTCCAGCATTTTCCATTACATTATACTTAGGTACTGTAAAGCTACTTCTTATAGGAGTTGACCTTGCGGCATCTTCAGAAACCCCCGGTCTAAAGGGAGTAGATGTTCCAACTTTATATCCATAAGATGGTATCCCTGATGTAGGTATGGGCTTTCTTCCAATATTTATTGGTAAATCATCAAAACTAATTAATGGTTTTTGACCTCTATAACCATAGTCAGCTGAATTTTTTGAAAATGTGACTGGATTAGCTACTGCTGGCATTATCTATTCCTATCTACTAAAGCTTGAGTATTTGGATTATTTCCTGCTAATGCTTTTCTTCTATTTAATTCTTGATAAATATCAGTGTCTATATTAAACGATTGTACGTTTGGAAGATTAGTATACCCACTAGAAACAAGACCCCTTGCACTTCTTTGTAAAGCTGCAGGTGCTGTTGGTCCACTTAAATTTGTTAAAGATTGTTTAAGTAATTCAGCGGGCGGTAAAGAAGGAGCTTGTTCTCTCGCTCCTTGAAAAGTTAAACCTGCTCCTATACTTCTTCTTTCAGCATCATCTTGTTGTTCTCTAACGGCATTTCTTAATGTATGGCTTAGTTGTGCTAAATACATTTCAAATCTTTCTGACTTTCTAGTCAATTGCCAAGACTTCATATCTGGAAATCTTGGTTCAGCTAACAATCTTAAAAAATCAGGGTCGCCCATAGATTTTGCAATAACACCAATAGATGCCGCTTTCGTTCCTAAAGCTAAAGCTCCTGTAATACCAATTGAACCAGTAAGCAAAGCTAAAGGTATACCAGCAATACCTGCACCTATAGCAGCAGCAATCAAACCACCAATACCTGAATCAGTTGGAAGGTTACTATAGGTAGTGTAAAAATCTTCTAAAGCAGTATAAGGATTTGGAATTAGATCTCCTTTAGCATCTTTAGCACCTTTATATAATGCGTTAAATTGATTTTTTGTAAAGTTAGCAGCTTCAGCTGTATTACCCTTACCTTTTCCTAAAACTTGACCAATTTTTTGAAGGTTTGTTGCTGTTATTGTAGCACCATCATCTAAAAGGGGAGAAAATAATATTTCACTTAACTTTTGTCTAGTTTGAATTTTTAAGTCTTCAGGAACCTCATCCATAATTCCTGCAATTTGTCTTCCTTCTAATTTAGAGAATACATTAAAAAAATCTTCTATATCATCTTCATTAAAACCTCTTTTTGCTTTTATTCTTGTAAAAAAATTATCAGCTATTTCTTGACCTTTAAACGCAATATTATCTTCTATATTAGAAACTAATTTTGTCATGTCTTGCGGAGACTTGTCGGCTAATTCAGCAATTTCTTTTCTAATTGAAACATTAACAAAACTATCCGCAGCATCAGGTGAATCTTTTACAGCTCTAGCAAACCTTACCCATTGGTCTGCTTCCTTATCACTCCCTGTCAACATTTGTAGAATAGTTTTTTTAGGACTTCCTTTAGCATTTGTTGTGGGTGCGGTACTTTTTCGTAAAATATCATCAGCAAATGCACCAAGATTTTGGATTGTTCCAGCAGAAGTTACTACTCTTCCAGCTTCATCAGTAGGATCTAGTTGTTGAAGAAACATTCTGTATAAATCTTTTCTAACAATTTCTCTTAATTCTTTTGGACTAGCTGCGTCTATCTGATTTAATCTAGCCATTCTTTCTGTTTGAACAGCTATGTTAGTGCTTCCTTCAGATAACTCTTGAGCTGGTATATTATCTGCATCTACTATATCTCTAACAGGTCTATTTAAACCTGTACCTTGACCACTTGGAACACCAGTAGTTGTAATTTCTGCAATTTCATCACCACTTTTAACAAATTCTGATTCAAAAACTTGTCTAGCAACTTTACTTGGTTGATTTAAAGTATCAATTGGCGTTAAATTACCAGCTTCTTCTCCTGCAATAGGTCTAGTGTATATAGTTCTATCTTTTCTTCTTTTTATTTTTTCAATAGCGTCTAAAAAATTTTCTAAATGCTGAGGTTCTCCAGACTGAACAAGCCTATTAAACATGATGGCAGGTGTAGCACTAGCCTTACCCGCTGCATATTGATCTGCTAAAGCTGTAATATTTGTTTTTTCAAACAAATCAAAAGCAGTTTTGTTATCTTGAGTAATTTGTCTTGCTTGTGTAGCATAATCCTCTAAAGCTTTTAAAACAGGAGCTGCTTCATTAAATTGAGCAAAATTATTAGCATTTGTTTCTTCTATTTCTTTTAAAATATCTTTATATACCTTAGAACCTTTAGGTAATCCGTCTAACCTAGCTTGTTGCGTAGCAGTTAGTTTTGGTTTTGGCATTGATGTTAACCTAGCTACACCTGCTAACTGAGCATTACTTACATTTAAATCATCAAGTGCTGCATCCCACATAGCAACTGGGCTAAATCTTTCTCCATCAGCAGCAATAGTTATTTTTCTCATTTGTTGAACTACAGCATTCATTTCTGTTGGAGACATTAAAATATTTGCTTCAGGAGGCAAGTTGTAAAGAGTTTTTAAAGGACCTTCATTTAATCTTAAACCACCCCCCATAATTTCTTTAAAATTTTGAACTTCTCTCATTAAATTTGTAGGAAGAATATATTTAATTTGTTGAGATGCTTCATCTAGTTCATATGCAAATATTGGCGCACCCTCAGCATTATTTAATACATTAAGAGGTTGTCTTGTAGTTCTATTAAACGCAGGAGTTATTATTTTATTTTCAGGACCTCCTCTTACAGCAGGTACACGATCAACTTCTGGAATTGATGTTCCTTCTAAATTTTTTAAATAATTTAAAGTATTTTGTTCAGGTGCAGATAAAGTTTTTTTTGCTTCTAGTCTTTTTATTTCTGCATTTAATTCTTCAAATTGAGGAACTCCTTTTTCATTAAAACCTTCTGGATATTTAGGCCCACTTTTTTTAGGAACAAAATCATCGGGTAATGTAGGAGATTCAAGTTTTGTAAGAGATTTTTCTATACTAGGTTTTAAACCTTGAAATATTTGAAACGCTCTTTTTTCAGCATGATCAAAAGCAACAGTGCTAGTAACCGCAACATAGTCTTGTAACTCGCTATAATGATTCCATAAATCATCATACCAATTTAACCCTGATTTTTCAGTTCCATCAATTATAGATTTATTAATTTCCTCAAGAGAAAGACCAATTTTGTAACCTAAAATATCTCTAAATTCTTCAACATCAGCGTTTAAAATGTTTTCAAAGTCTGAAGATGCATCTTTTACAATCTTTAATATTTGTTCATCTGTTAAATTATCTCCGCTTGTTCCTCCCTCACCAACAACTTCTTTTAATTTTTTAATTAAAGTAGCTTCATTTTTTACATCAATTTTATCTTGAGTAGAAAAAACTTTTTGTGCAATTTGTGTTGCACGATATGTAAGAGGTTTATTTTCACCTGGGCTTCCTTTTCCATAATAAGAAGGAATAAATCCTTTATCTAAAGTTTCTCTATACGTTGCTCTTAGAGTCTCATCGGCAGCTCTACCTTCAGCTCCACTGCCAAACTTTGGACCACCTTTGATACCTCTTCCTATTAAACGAGAGAATCCTAAGCCTAATGTTTCGCCAACAGCTGCAAAACCAGCTTCTCTTCCGGCTCTTGCAAAAACATCTGAAGCTACTTCCTCTGATATACCTCTCATCCATTGTTGACCTTCATCAATTAAAGTACCAACAGCTGCGGCTCCACCTGTAGTTGCAGCGCCTACTGCCATTCTTGTAAATAAACCACTAAAACCAACAATAGGTAATAAAGCAGGTACTGCTCCACCCAATAAAGCTCCTGCTGCTGTCATGCCTGCATAACTACCAGCAATTGAAGCTATCATTGGAGCTCCTACTTCACCTATTAAATCTATAAAATCTTCTCCTTCAAACTTATCAGAGTCTATAGCAAGAAGGTTGTTTGTTTCTGATTCTATTCCAAGGGCTTTTTGTCCTTCTTGAGTTAAAAGAAAATTTTGTTGTTTATCAACAACATAACCTTTGTTTCCAACAGACTTATCTAAAAAGTTAATTTTTTCATTAAAGTTATTTGTATTAGCAAATCCAGCTCTAAAACGATTATTTGTTACTCCTGATTTATAATCAGCACCTCTAAACCTACCGCCTTCCGTGTAAATTTTAGGTGCTCCGCCAGGACCTTTTGAAATTGAATTTTTTTGTAAATTTGTAGGCCTTGATATTTCTTCAAAGTCTCCACCTAATTGATTTCTTAAAGCACTTTCTTCAGATGGTGTAAGAACTTCACCTGATTGCTTTACTTCAATATCTTGGCCATCAAATGATTTATAATATTTTGTTATAGCCATTATCTACCTGCTGTTAAATCTATTGATCTTGTAATTCCTGATGGTCTACTTGTTTCGTCAAAATAAAATTGACTAGATTTAGGGACTGCTAAAGGCATTCCGCTTTTCTTTATTTGGTCTACAACTGATCTTTCCATATTTAAAACCTGATCTAAATAACCACCTTGAGGAGAGGTTTCAGCTAATGAATATAATGATTGTAATGCAATGTTAGCATTTCTAGATGGAGTTTCAAATATCTTAATTAACTCTGATAAAGATGCCATAGCACTTGCAACATCTGTTGTATTTCCTAACAGAGAAACAATATCGTCAGCTCTTTTTCTGTCAGCATCAGAAATAGTTCTGTTTGATTCACCTAATAGAACTGTAATGTTTTGTGCTGTAAATCTTTTAGCCCATCTTCTTAATAAAGTTGCTGTGGGTATAGTTTGATTTCCGTTTTCATCAAAAATTTCTCTTCTATCAATACCTAAAATACCAGCAATACCTGATATAGCTTTATCAATAACTTGTGCGGAACCAACTGTGTAACCAGAAACCATTTCCTTAGCTATATTTATTTCATCTTTAGTTCTTTGAGCATATTCTTCAGCTTTATAAATATCTCTAATTATTGGATTTAAATTAACATCAGGATCATACTTAACATTTCCTTGTTCATCTTCTTGAAGTCTAACTTGAAATTTTAAATTATCTTTTCCGCTGTTTCCGTACAATCCTGGAAGTTCAACTTTTACAAACTTCTTATGCATAAAAGGACTGTCTCCATCTTCACCTAAAGCAGATTGTGCTTTTCTTACTCTTTCTCTCAACAATTCAGTTTGTAATTGTTCTTTCTCATTAAAAGATTTATCTGATCCCATTGGAATTCTTCCTGCAAGAATAGCTTTTTGCATAAAGTTTTCTTCCGCCATTTCTTTTGGAGCTAACTCATAACCTAAGTCAGTAGCTTCTTGAAGAGTTATAGGTTCTGGAGTTAGAGAAAAAGAATCTTCTCCAGGCATTTTATAAGCATAAAATTCTTTAGCTTCTTGATTTTGTAAAATAGCTTGTGACCTTGCGGCACCTCTCATTGCCTCACCTTTAGCAACAGTACCAACAACACTTCCATCAAAAGGAACTGATGCATAAGCTGCCATAGCTTCTGGATTGCCAATAGTAGGTTGATCTTCTCTTAACTCTTCTAATCTTTCTTTAAAGATTATACTTTTTTTATCATCAGACTTTACTTCAGGTTCAAAACTTTTAGACATACTTTCAGGAGATTGTTGAAATTGCCTAATATCCATATCAGCAATAGCATCAGCAGCTTCTCCAGTTCTACCAGTTTGTTCTTTAAATACTTCATATAACAAAACATTGCCTTCAGGAGAGCTGTCAACAGGTATTCTTTCTCCTGTTCTAGGTTGAATAAAAAATACTTGACCAGATTCTTCATCAGTTTCTGTGTTAGATTTAATCCAAAGTCTAAAATCTTCTATATCTTCATATTCTTTTCTTTCGTTTATTTTAATATTTTTCTTTACAGGTTTTCTATTTTTAACTTCTGTTTTCTTTAAACTGTTTGTTAAAGAATCCAAATCTTTTTGAATGCTTTCGGGATTATTAGGAGCTGTAATTGGATCTAAAAATTCGTTACCAATTCCAATACTCACTGGCCCTCCAATTGCATAACCTTTGGGTTTAATAATAGGTGGATTAAACATTTTTAACCTCCGTATACTGAGCTAGTATTTCCACCTGCCCATGAAGGCAAGTAATTTTGCAATGTGTTATATGGATTAACATAAGGAGCATAACCAGTTAACGTGCTCTGCATTGGACTTGCTACAGCTCCTTGAGATTGACCCATCATCATAGAGTTACTTGGAATGCCTTGAGCTAATCCCATTAAATAAGTTGTTCTATTATAAGGGTCTTGATTAATATTAAATGCATTTTGTCTTTGTGTATCATACAATGCTTGTTCATAACCTCTTGCTGTTCGACCAGCATTTCCTAATGCAGCTATATCAGCTCCTTGGAAACCTTGTAAAGCACCACCAGCACCTAAAAATCCACTACTTATATTTTGCATAGCAGGTGCAAATCCAGCTATACCAGTTCCTAAGTTAGCAAAATTTTGTCCGCCAGCTGAAACTCCTGATGATAGTTGAGAAAGTAAACCAGCAAGTCCAGAGCGAGCTTGACCAAAACTTTGACCTAAACTAGCCATAGTTGGTGCGGCTTGTCTTAAAGCCCCTTGCTCTAAGTTAAATTGATTTAGTGCTTGACCGTATGCCGAAGCCATTGCTTGATTTTGAAGTTTTTGTCTATCTTCTGCTTTCTTTTGTTCTAAATCATAAGAAATCATATCTGCTCTTGTTGAGCCACGAAGACCTGATTGAGCAGCTTTCATACTTAAATCTAAGATCTTATTATCATAAAATTCATCTACATCATCTAACTGATCTTTCATAACAGCTTCAATATAAGGATTCATATATGTTTCAGCAGCATCTGCATCAAAAGAACCAAGACCAGCTTGGAGCATATTCATACCTTCGTATATGCCACGTTCTGTTGGGGCTAAACCACTACGAGCCAACATAGCTGCATCTCTTTGACCTCTTATAGACTCATCATACAAAGAATAAGCATCTCTCATAACAGACGCTCCTTCTCCTAGAAAAGGTAACGCACCTTCTTGTATTTCCATTCCTCTTTGAAAATAAGGAGCATAAGAACCAATACCTTGTGAAGTTAAGTCGAGAGCCGCTTGTTCTAATGCATTAAATGGAGCTACTTGAGTTGTTAAAGCTTCGATGGGAGGTGGCTGTGATGCAAAACTAAAACCTTGATTAAATAAAAGTTCTGTTAAGGCACGAACATATGGGTCTGCTAAATTATATTGCGTGTTACCACCATAAGTTGCATCTGAAACGCTTGGTAAAGTTGCTGTAAAACTATTAACCATTATCTTGCCTCTAAACTATTCATTAAATCATACATTTTTCTTACACCATCTTTTCTATTGCCATTACCCATATTTTTTACAGCTTCTGCTGTCATGACAAATTCACCATCAGATAGTCTTGCTGGTATTGAGTCGCTTGTTCCTGTTCCAGGTCCATTAGCTGCTCCGCCATCCATTAAGTTAGCAACTCCGCCTTGTGCATATCTAGAAAAAGAAACGTCTGGAACTCTTCTTCTTACTTCACCGCCATTAGCCATACCATTATTAATAGGAACATTAGGTTGTGAATATGTTGGATACAAAGCATTTTGATCTATTACATTAAATTTACCACCAAATTGATTTTGAACATCATTTCTTGCCATAGCATTAAGAAGTCCAGCGTTACTTTCAAATTTATCACTAGGAAGATTAGTTGGTTTATTTAAAGCTTCAAACATCATAACAAAATTAATATCATCAGCGTCCAAAGTTTCTTCTTTTCTAACCTTATCTAAAACTTCAGAATATCTTTTTAATATTTGTTCGTCATCCATCATTTCATTTCCAAATCTTCTTTTAATTGATTCTGCTGCTGAATCTTGGAAGATACCTTCAGGATTTCCACCAACATAATTTAGTCCGCTTCTTGATGGAATGTTAGCGTAGCCTTCTTCTCCAAATAGTTCACCGCCAATATAATTACCCATTAACTGACTGCTTAATCCTTCTGCATTTCTAACACCTAATGCATCGCCTACTTGACCTGCAGCATATAATGTTCCTAAATCTTGAAGAGAATTTGTTATTTTATCTGGTGATCCAGCCAAAGAATAAATTCCTTTTCTCATTTGTTGTGCTGGCGTTGGTTCTGGTTTTAAAGCATAAGCTCCTAAACCACCTAAACCAACAGCTCCTGTTAAAGCTGGGTATTTTAAAGCTTTACCTGCAGCATAAAAAGGAGCCGCAGCTGCATAACCAAATCCTTTTCTAGCTACACGATCTAAACCTCTTAAAATTCCATCATCAAACATACCACCAATACCACTAGCAGCAGCCCCACCTGTTCCAGTTGCACCACCTGCACCACCTGCACCACCTGCAGCTGCGTCGTCCATGTATGAACCAAAACCTTGGTTCATTTTTTGGTTGTTTAATCTTTTGTTTCCTGCGCCCAAAGTAGACGAAACTGATGGATTTTGTTTAAGAGTACTTACATTTCTTCCTGCTGTTGCTGGATTAACAACAACAGGTACACTTCTTGGGTCGTAAGCACCTATTCTACCTTTATTAGGTAATACTGTTTTTATTTTATCAACAGCTTTACCGCTAGCACTAGCAGCTTTACCGCCAAAACCAGCTAAGCCAGCACCACCTTTTAAAGCACCATCATAAACTGCCCTCATACTTTTAGGCAGTGCGTTTAAAATACCAGCCCCTATTTTATTGCCATAGGCAGTTACTGAGGCAAGAGCTTGTAGTTCTGGTCCAGTTATAGTTAATGCATCTATTTTAGCACCAGTTTTACTTACTATTTCACCAGCTTTGTTAACAAAAAGATTTCTTCCTTTACTTGCTGTACTTGCTACTTTGTTAATTCCAGCTTGCAATAACGGTGTTCCTGCATTTTTTAGTGAACCCGCAGTTTCAGTAAGAAGTTTAGTTGTAGCATTTAATGTTGCTTGTCCTTTTGTTCCAAGCCTAAGTTTAGATGTAGCTATACCAAATTGTCTAAGAGCTTCTGCTTTGTTTGGATATTTTGCAGCTATTGTACCCCAAAGTTTTCCTAGTTGTTTTGCAGCAGCAGTGCCACCTTCTGCAAGAGCAGGACCAACTGTTTTTCCAAATTCAGAACTTGAGTAACCAAATTTTTTCCAAGGATTTATTGGTGTTCTTGTACTTTGTGCACCTGCTGCTACTTTTCTGCCTCTGTCAGCAACAGCCCTACCACTACGAGTAGCAATATTTTTGGCACCACTAAATATTCCACTAGCTAAATTACCTACTTTTGGAACTGCTCTAGCTCCAGCTTTTGCTAATAATTTACCACCACCTAATAATGCTCTTCCAGCTAGTCCTAATACCATTACGATGTCACCACTGTTACTGTTCCTATGGAACTTGTTAAACTCAAACCCGTCGGATAAACCACAGGTAAATATAAATTTCTCCAAGCATTGCCATCGTACGCTTGGTGTACTTCCACCGTTGTATTAAATATTAACCCACCTGGACTAAATTTTCTACCATTTCTTTCGTTAGTTGTGTAAGAAGGTACCACATTTAAATCTAATTGAAAAAGGTTTTGTTCTAATGTACGCACCATTCTGTTTAATTTCTCTGCATCTATGTCGCCTTGTGTGAAACGAGGTAGAGATGAGAAGGCTTGTCGAATGTCATAACGTGGCATTATTGTCTCCCATCTGGTTTAACATCGAGTCGTGTAGAGCCTAATCTCCAACCAACTCCAAGACGATTAGCATTGTTATTACTTCCGTCATTAAAGCTAGTTACATTTAAAGAAAACTGTCTTCCTCTTCCTCTAATGTTTGTTACTTTTGTTTCTGCATCAACAGGTATAGTTGCATCTGCTGTTAAAGTACCACCTGGTGCATCACGCATTTTTACAACTAAATCAACAGTTTGAGGTCCAGCTATATTTGTTCCTATAAATCTAAAGTCTGGTATAACTCGACTAACAAATGCAAATTGTTCGCCGTCACCTATATCAATATCTCCTGACTGAATAGAAACACCATCCATTGGAGCTCCGTCATCATCAAAACCTACTTCATGAGCATAAATATATCCTGGTGTTGAACCGCCAGCTGCTCTTGGTTTTTGATAAATGCCGTAGTCAATCCAAGCTGTTCTTTCCATTTTACCTATAGACCATGTTCTTTGCACGTAGTTATAAGTTACATAGCGATCAATTTCGTTAGAACCAGCAGAAGGATAGTACCATCCTACTTCATCAAATGTTTGATTAGAAAAACCAAAAATTTTATATCTTTCGTCATAGTTAATATCGTTAAAGACATATTCTTTTACACTACAAGGAAGAGCGTTAACAGAACCTGTGTAGACATAGAAGTTAGATTTATCCATCCAAAATGTTGCATCGGCTCCATTAACCGCTGCATTTGGACCAAGTATCGAGGGACCCCTAGCGAGGAGAGAAGTGGTAAAGGGCAGGGGTCCCCCTACGAATCGCAATGAAAACAATGCGATATCGGTCCATACTAATATTTCCTGACGAGTTTGTAGCCCGCCAATAATCTCAGAACCTAGATTTAATTCAATTTGATCAGCTGTAGATGTACCATCTGTTCGTATTTGCCAATCGACTGCACTGTTTTGATTAGAAATTGCTATTATCATTGGGTCTATTGTTCCTGTTCTAGAAGCACCAGAAATAGGATCAACACCTAACGCAATAACATGGCCGTCTCTTTCAGAGACAATAACTTGATTTGCTTTTGTTGGAGCTAAAATAGCTCCTGAATCATCTGTTATATCTGTAGCACGAGTATTTGTTCCTGCACTTTCGTCCCATTTATAAATACCACCGCCTCTGTAATTCATAATAAGATCTTCACCATAATTATCTTGATTCCATAATCTAAAAGAAGTTCCGGTAGCACCAAAACCCCAAGAGCCGGCATTCCAACTACTAGAGCCCCAACCACCTAAAAGATTTTGTAAATCTTCGCCAACAGGTATTTCAAAAGCAAATGTTAAAGTACCTCCAGTATTAGATGTAGATCCATTAGCTTGAGTAGCAACTGTTATATCAAAATTATTAGCATCAACAACAGCTACAGAATGATTAGCATTTATTTGTGCTATTGGAATACCATTAACAGGAGCTGACAATCCAGAGATAGTTACAAAATCTCCTGTAGCACAACCATGGCCTGTAACAGTAAACCTTACAGAAGTTGTTCCATTTGTAGTCATTATATTTGTAGCGGATACTGTGGATCGTAATGGTGTAATATCATAAAAAACAGATTGATTAAGAACATAAAACTTACGATTAGTTCCTACACCTAAATATTGATTGCCGTCAAAATCAGACCACTCAAACAATGTTCGGCAACTTCCTAAGAAAGAATTTTGAGAATACTTTTCCCATCCACCTATTTTTTGAGGAAGACCTGCTTGAAAACGAACAAGGTTACCATCTGTCCAGCCACCTTCGTCTGTATAATCTGTTGTTTCTTTGTTTATTCCAGGTCGGAAATTAAATTTCGCTAACGGCATCTTGTAATTCTTCCACTTTCTCTTGTAAATCGTCGATTTTCCAAATTGCTTCTTTTAAAGCTTGAGTAAGTAAAGGAACCAGCTTAGATAAATCTAATTGCTGTAGGATTGGTGCGTCTGTTATTGGATCAACAGCGTCCTTATCACCGGTAACTGCATTAGGAACTACAGCGTCAACTTCGTGAGCTATAAAACCCTCATTAATATCTTCGCTTCCTATAAAAGAATAGAGAAGAGGTTGTAACTCTAGAACTCTTTCAACAGCATCTTCAATTTCACCTAGTTTATCTTTAACTCGATAATCAGAAGTAGTATTAAATGATGCAGCAGTTCCGTTGTTAGTAACAGAGCCTACAGTTGTAGCTCCGTTTAAAAATTGCATATGTGGTATACCAGTACCTTGATAGCTTTGAAGGGTGGTATTTGTATCTAAGTAAGCTGTAGCATTATCAACAGCATTTGTTGTTGTTCTAGCTCCGTAAAAAATATTACCAGAAGCGTCTATTCGTATTCTTTCAGCTGTACCGCCTGTTATAAATGCTAATTGATCTGAAGTAGCTTTAATATTATTTCCATCAATATTTACAAGATCTACTGTTAAATTAGTAGCAGGTGCGTTACTTCCTATACTAACACCATCAATTGTTCCTGCGTTAATATCTGCTTGATCTAAATAAGCAATTCCATCAATGTAAATATCTTTAAATTTAAGAGTAGATGTTCCTATATCGTGTGTATCATCTGTATCGGGTATAATTCCCTTTGTTAAAAGAGTTCCAATACCGTTTACAACATTACCGTTAGTTGCTCCTGCACCATCAGTATATATAATAGCACTTATTCCGTTAGGAACAGTAACTGTAGTTCCACCAGATCCTTGTTTAAAAATAAGAGAGTAACCGCCAGTAGTAGAATTTTTTACATACCAATTTTTTTCTAAATCAGAAGGAGAAAAAGTTATTGTTCTGTTGGCTGTTAAAGTTCCTGTAAAATTAACAATTTTATTTCTAGCATCTGATGTAGCTCCATCAGAAATACTAAAAGTTAAATTAGAATCAGACATTGTATGACTTACATATCCGCCTATAGCTTGATCTACAATATCAAAATTAGTATTTGTACTTGTACCCCATGTACCAGATTCTTCACCTGTTTGAATTAATTTTATTCCTAAATTACTAAATGTAGCCATTATGCAGCAATCCTTGTCCAATTAGGGTCTTGGCTAGTATTAACTTCTTGCCAGAGAAGTATATCTCCAATTGACCCAGTTACACTCACTCCAGTAGGGAATACATCGGCACCTAAACCTACGGTTATTTGACCAATTAAACCTTGAGACGTTAATCCCGTAGGAATTATTGTTACTCCTGCTGATACCGTAACAGTTCCATCGCTCAATGTCATTAAGAGATTTACGTTTGCTTCAATAGAAAGAGCAAAACCCATCCCGCTATGGTTAGAACATTTTACATACAATGTTGATGGTGCATTCTCAGCTACTACAATTTGTGTGTAAGCTCCAGCCTGACCTGGTGTTCCTACGACTGTAACGCCATCAGTGTAATCAGACCCATCTTGTGAAGTACTAAATCTTAAAGGATGTGTTGCATTACTTGAGTCTGATTGATCAAACTTGTAAGTAAAACCTTTGTGTAGGGCCGTATAAAGACTTTGTTTTTGACCATTAGCATAATATTTATTACCACCACCAGAATTATATACAGTAATAGTAAATGTTTCATTGCCACGAGGAGTAGCTATTGTACTTGTATTAACAGCAACTGTTCCTATTTCTCCAGTAGCTGTTTGACCTGTAGGTGTAATAACAGAATCAAAATTAGTAGCTGGAGTTCCAATTGCACCAGTGGCAGCAACTCCATTTGTAACAACAAGTTCGTTACCTTGGGTGGCTACAGAAAAAGTACCTATTGATATAGTTGCACTTACTCCGCTTACAACATCAGTAACATTAAAGACTGCATCTATAGTTACATTGCCAATAGTTGTACTTGCGGAAACACCAGTAGGTACTACAGTAACAAATTGTCCCGCAGACGCAGTTCCTAATTGACCAGTGCCAACAACACCCGTAACCTCAACTGTTACAGATAAAGTCCCTTGATCTGAAAAAGGAAAATCGGAATATGTACCTACACTAAACATATACTAGACCTGTGTTATATTACTTCCTAATGTGTGTGCCGCAGCAGTTGTGCTGTTTGAACCTCTCGTAGCACCAGTTAAGGCTGTTCCGCTTACACCTGTATAAGCAATTTTTTCATCACCAATTTGAACTGTTCCGCTTGTTGTAAAAGGATTTGAATTAGTTACATCAATAGTAGTAGCAGACGCATTGATGTCAGCATTTAACTCTGAACTTCCTTTAAAACTAGTATTAGCAGCTAAACTAGAACCTGAAGTATGTTTGTATTTCCATCCCCAATAATCACCTGGATCGGTAACACCTGTTACAACAGTTACATTAGAACTGTTACAATCAGATATAATAAGAGTCTCAGGATCTCCTATTACAATTCTGTCAGATTGCACATCAATTACTGTGTCATCTGCAAAGAGGTAAATAACAACACCATCGTTGTCTCCTCCATTCCATTTAATCGCTTTCATAAGTTTCTCCTTTATTACGATTTGGTTACTAATAGT